>Ga0307986_10000218_pt1 | contig 42950 bp, 37 predicted proteins | sample EllFjometageno82_FD_203170 | JGI IMG/M metagenome (GOLD analysis project Ga0307986, IMG submission 203170) | Marine microbial communities from Ellis Fjord, Antarctic Ocean - #82 | ecosystem: Environmental > Aquatic > Marine > Unclassified | place: Southern Ocean | collected 2014-10-09 | reverse complement strand
TAAAATACTTTTTTTAACCTTTTCAGTTTTTTCGCCTTTAAATTCAATTTTATTAATTATTTGATACTCTTTAACGTTAACTTTTAAAATTCCATTCTCAATATCTAGTGTAACGTTTTCAAAAAAGTTAGTTTCGTACAGGCTTTTAAGGACATTGTTTAGATCTTTTTTTGAATAATCTTTATTAAATTTAATATCTCCATATACCTTAATGGTCTCCGCGCTTACTCTTTTGTTTCCAGTAACTTTCATATTACTAATAACTTCAGATTGCACCGAAGTGATTAACAAAAAATAAAAAAATAATAATAATTTATACATTTTGGTTTGTTTTCTTTTGAAGCACGGTCAAAGCTGCTCGCCTAGCCCAACTATCAATTAATTTAATCTCTTTTAAGCTATTAGAGGTTTTTATAGCATATTTTTTATAGTTTTCATCTTTTAAAACAAGGCATAAATAGTTGTAAATTGAATTAAAAGCTATCTTATTTTTTAAAAAGTAATCAACAAATATTTCATTAGCTGCATTAATAATTATCGGAGTTGATTTATGAATTTTTTTTTTGTTAATTAAATTAATGGCGGGGAATTTTTTTGAATTCACTTCAAAAAATTCAAGATTTTTTACTATTAAATTTTTACTGCTAATTAAAAATTTTTTATCTATTTGCTGATTGTCAAATATAGCGTTCAAAATTGGAATTCTCATATCAGGCTCGTGGTATAAAATTCTAGTTAATCCATTTTTGTATTTTATTATTGCATGAACCAATGATTGGGGATGAATAATTATTTTATATTTATTTTTAGAAAATGAGAACAATTTATAAGCTTCGAACAATTCTAAAACTTTATTCATCAAAGTAGCTGAGTCAACAGATATTTTTTTACCCATTGACCACTTAGGATGCTTGATGGCATCTTTAGGTTTTATATTCTTAAATTCCTTTATGGGCATCTTTAAAAAGGGACCTCCTGATGCGGTAATAAATATTTTATCTATATTCTTATCACTTCCATCTTCTAGTAATTTTAAAATAGAAAAATGTTCTGAATCTATTGGAATAATTTTGGTTTTATTTTTAATTGAAGTTTTTTTAATTAAATTCCACCCACAAATTACTGATTCTTTATTTGCTAATAATATTTTTTTACTATTTTTTGTAAACTCAACTGTTGGTTCTAATCCTGCTAAACCTGGTATAGCTGCGATAGTAATATCATTTTTCAAATCTTTTTTTGATAAATCTAAATATGAATTTAAAATATTAATATTCTTTTTTTTAAATTTTTTTTTAAGCTTAAGAAATATATTTGTATTATTTACAACAAAGCTTTTTGGTTTGTATTTTTTAATTTGACTACAGATTTTATTATAATTTTTATTCGCACAAAACGTATTAATTTTAAAAAAATTTCTTTTTTTATCAATAATTTTTAAAGTAGAATTTCCTATAGAACCTGTTGATCCAAGTATAGATATTTTTATTTTCATTACAATAGCCACATTCCAAATATGCCCAAAGGAATTCCAAATAATATTCCATCTATTCTATCCAATATACCTCCATGACCTGGTAATATATTTCCTGTATCTTTAATTTTTGCTTTTCTTTTTAAAAATGAAAAAAATATGTCTCCTAATTGACAGCCCAAAGAAGTTATAAAAGCTAATATTGGAATATATAAATTAAATGATTTTTCTACCATCATTAGTGCAGACAGAACTAATATTGAAAAAACAAAAGAACCAATGCTGCCTGATATTGTTTTGTTAGGACTAAACTTTGTTAACTTTGGACCTTTAAATAATTTTCCAATAACATAGCCACCAATATCAGATGCTACACATGTGAATAACATGTACCAAATATAACGTTTAAGAGTAAGTCTAACATCGTTTATCTCTGGAGTATTTAAATCATAAAATATTAATGAGAACAGAGAGATATATAAGAAACCAGAGATAGAAAAAAATATTATGTAAAAATATTTTTTTTTAAAAATTTTTTTCATTAATCTTATAAATTCAAATATTGAAGCAAGTGATATTATTAAAATTGATAATGTGAAAAAATATTTGTTTGTATACATCAGGAGTATTGATGGCACTAAAAATAATGTGGTTAACAATCTTTTTCTTAACTCTGAGATCACTAAATTCCTCCAAAATTTCTTTTAATAGAATGGTATTCTTTTAAAATTTTGATAAAATCACTTTTATTAAAATCTGGCCACAATTTTTCTATAAAAAATAGTTCCGCATAAGCAAGTTGCCACAACATGAAGTTGCTTAATCTTTTTTTTCCGCCAGTTCTTATTAAAATATCGGGATCTGGTAGATCTGCGTAAAGATTTTTACTAAGGTTTTTTTCTGACAATGTCTTTTTTTTTGAAATTATTTTTTTTACTGAATTAATAATCTCTATTTTTGATCCATAATTAATAGCTAAATTTACTGTTAACTTATTATTTTTTTTAGTTTTTTTAACAACTTCATTAAGAATTTTTTTTATTTTAGTCGGTAAATTTTTGGATCGACCAATGATATTAATTTTAATATTATTTTTTATAATATTTTCTAATTCAGCCTTGAAGTAAACTTTAATTAAATTAAACAGAAAGCTAATCTCTTTTTTTGGTCTTTTCCAGTTCTCAGTAGAAAAAACATAAAATGAAATAATGGGAACTTTCTGTTCTAGGGAAACTTTAACAATTTTCTGAACAGCTTTAACACCCTGTAAATGACCAAAGTTTCTGCTTTTTTTTTTTTTTAAACCCCACCTTCCATTACCATCCATGATAAAGGCAACATGATTTAAATTATTCATATTTGAAGAATTTCTTTTTCTTTTTCCAATAATATTTTATCAATATTAGCTATGTTGTCATCAGTGTCTTTTTGAATATTTTTTTCAAATTTAGTATTTTCATCTTCACTGATTATTTTTTCTTTTAGTTTTTTTTTTATTTCCTCATTTGCTTCGCGTCTAATATTTCTAATTGAAACTTTGCTTTTTTCACTCATAGTTTTTAGAACTTTTATTAATTCTTTTCGTCTTTCTTCTGTTAAATCTGGTATTCGTATTCTTACAATCTGACCATCAATTTGTGGATTGATACCTAAGTCTGACTCTTTTATGGACTTATCAACTAATACTACATTGCCTTGATCCCATACCTGTACAGTTATAGTTCTTGCTTCGGGAACGTTAATTGTTGCAATTTGATTAATTGGCATTTGTTGACCGTAAACATCAACTTTTATAGTATCTAGCATTGATGCATTTGCTCTACCAGTTCTCAATGTTGAAATATCTTTTTTAAAAGATTGAATAGATTTTTCCATTTTTAATGAATAGTTTTTTTCATTAAATTCTGCGCTCATAATATCTATACTCCTTCGCCAACCTTATATCTAATAAAATCTATTATCTTTAAATCTTTATTTTCAGATTTTAAAATATCAGTAACTTTTTTCTTTGAATCCATTATCCATACTTGATTTAATAAAGTATTATCAGAAATAAATTTATTAATTTTACCTTTTGATATTTTATCAATCATATCCTCTGGCTTACCTGAATTAGATAATTCTGCTTTTATAATTTCTATTTCTTTTTCAATAATTTCTTTTTTAATACCTTCTTTGTCAATAGATATAGGACTTAAAGCCGATATATGCATAGCTATTTTTTTTCCTAAATCGTCATTATTACTATTCAATTTAACAATTGAAACTATTTTGCCCATATTTTTTTCTATAGAGTTGTGTATGTAAAAATAATTCTTTGAATTTTCATTGTTAAAAAAAACTGATCTTCTTAAAGTTATTTTTTCACCCATTTTTGCGATTAAATCAGTCAATGCACTTTGAACTGTAGAATTATTTTTCATTTTTGACTCATTAATTTTTGTAATATCAGATTTCTGATTAAAATTAATTTCTGATATTTCTTTACAAAATTCTACGAAATCTTTATTTTTAGCTACGAAATCTGTTTCGCAATTAATTTCTATTAAAGAAATTTTTCCATCAGATTCTTCCACAAGACAGAGGCCTTCTGAGGCAGTTCTACTCATTTTTTTAGAAGCTTTAGCAATACCTTTTTTTCTTAAAAATTCTACAGACTTTTCTAAATCCCCATTATTTTCATCAATAGCTAGTTTGCAGTCTTTAAAACCAACGCCTGTTAGTTCTCTCAATTTTTTTACATTTTCAAGCAGATCTTTACTGGACATAGAAATAATTTTATTATTTTTCTTTTAGAATTTTTTTATTGCTTTTTGATAAGAGTTTTTCATCTTTTTTTAAATTATCGTTATTTGTTGAGACATTCTTTAAAGCATCTTCAACTGTATCTTTTAATAAATCACAATAAAGATTTATTGACCTTCTCGCGTCGTCATTACCTGGAATAGGGAATTGGATATCGGTTGGATCAGAATTGGTATCAAGAATAGCAATTATGGGAATATTCAGTTTTAAAGCTTCTTTAACAGCTAAAGATTCTATATTAGTGTCTATAATAAATATCATTTGAGGAACATTTTTCATCTCTGAAATTCCACCTAAAGACCTTTTTAATTTATCTCTTTCTTTTCCTAGCTTTAACATTTCTTTTTTTGTAAAACCGACATCATCTTTTGCCAGTTGCGTGTCTAAAAGCTTCATTCTTTTAATTGAATTTTGAATTGTATTCCAGTTGGTTAACATTCCACCAAGCCATCTGTAGTTGACAAAAAATTGATCTGTTTCTTTTGCTAAATTACTAACTTGTTCTGATGCTTGTTTTTTTGTTGAAACAATTAAAATTTTTCCACCACTTGAAATACATTTGTGAATTTCTGAAAGTGCATTTTTTAAAAAAACTACTGTTTGAGTTAAGTCTATGATGTGAATTGAATTTTTTTCTCCAAAAATGTACGGTTTCATTTTCGGATTCCATCTTAAAGTTTTGTGCCCAAGGTGAACGCCAGCTTCTAATAATTGTTTTATATTTACTTCTGGTATATTCATATTTTTTTCCGGTTAATCCACCACAGTTATTCCAAAAAGGACCGGTAGGGTTTCACCCCTTAATTACTGTGTGCGAAATTAACGTTTGATATAATTAAAATGAAAAAAAATCAAGTAATTAAAAACTTATTTTTTTTACATATTGCTTGCTTTTAATTCTATTAAAAATACTCAAATCAAATTTTCTCGGTCTTTCAAGCTTAAAATAGAGTTTTTTGTTTTTATTTCTCACTATTATCTCTACTTCAGTTTCCCCCTCTTGCCTGAGGGTTTCTTTTAATTCGCTCAGATTTGTGTCCTTATCCAATTCAATAGAAACTTTTTCGTAAGGTTTATTTATCATTTCACTCAGATCAACAATTTTTCTAACATTTATTCTTCTTTGTAAATTTTCACCAACTTGCTTATCTTTTATAAGGGTTAAAACAAATGAGCTAGATTCCTTCAATTTTTCCCTGTTATTTATTAATATTTCTGAGAAAAGAAAAAGTTCAAATTCACTGCTATTATCACTAAATTTCACTATAGCAAAAGACGTTCCTTTGGCACTTTTTTTTTCTTGTATAGACATAATAGTTCCGGCAACTAAACATTCTGTTGACTCGTCATTTAAAAAATTATTGTATGATTTTATTTTCAATTGAGAAAATAAATTTTTATATTCATTTAATGGGTGGTCCGACATATAAAAACCCAAAGATTTAAATTCTTCCGATAATAGTTCTCTTTTAGTCCATGCATCATGAGTTTCAAAATTAAATTCATCACTATCAATACTTGGAGAGTTTTCAAATAAATTTTTTTGATTGCTTATTTTTTCTTCATGTTTATTCTTTATTGTCTGAATTAATTTAGGGATAGATAAAAATATTTTTTTTCTATTCGGTATAATAGTGTCAAACGCTCCTGCTTTAACTAAACCTTCTAGCTGAAGTTTGTTTACATCTTTAGGGTCTACACGGCTTATAAAATCCTTAAGTGATATAAAATTCCCATTTTTCTTTCTTTCTTTGACAACGTTTGATATTGCCTCAAATCCCACGCTTTTAATTGCTCCTAAACCATAATAAATTTTATTTTTTTCTGCTTTAAAATCTGGATAACATAAATTAATACATGGTCTTATTACTTTTACATTCAATCTTTTTAACTCTTCTACATATTCTCGTAATTTTCCAGTACTATCTAATGATGTAGACATAGATGCAGCTATAAATTCTTCTTTATGATGTGTTTTTAAATAAGCAGTTTGAAAAGCAATTAAAGCATAAGCTACAGCGTGACTTTTGTTAAAGCCATACTCTGCAAATGGTTCTATTTTTGTAAATACATAATTAGCTACATCTTTTTTAATTCCATTATTTATTGCTCCATTAACAAATTTTTCTTTTTGTTTTTCTAGTTCAGCTCTTTTCTTTTTTCCCATCGCTTTTCTTAAAATATCTGCTTCTCCCGCCGTAAATCCAGCAAGTGTTTGAGCAATTTGCATTACTTGCTCTTGATATACAATTATCCCATATGTTGGTTTCAATATTTTTTCTAGCGTTTCGTGAATATAATCCGGTTTTTTTAAACCATTTTTACAATCATTGTAGGTTGGAATATTGCTCATAGGACCTGGTCTATACAGAGCTACAAGTGCTACTATATCATCAAATTTATTAGGTTTCATTTGTCTAAGAGTTTCTCTAACACCTGTACTTTCTAACTGAAAAAGACCTGTAGTTTCACCCGTAGATAATAATTTATAAACTTTTTCATCTTTAAGGTTAATTTTAGTAATATCTAAGACTATTTTTTTTTGTGCAAGCATTTTAATAGTTTTGTCGATAACGGTTAGAGCGGTAAGTCCAAGAATATCAAACTTAACCAACCCTGCGTTTTCAGATGAATGCATATCAAACTGAGTTGAAGGTAGTATTAAATTTGAACTACTATCTTTATACAAGGGAACCTGTTCAGACAAGTTTTCTCCTGCTATTACAACACCAGCCGCATGAGTAGCCATGTTTCTGTTGAGTCCTTCTAATTTTAATGAAAGTTCAATTAATTTTTCTACCTTTTTATTGTTTTTAATTTCATCTTTAAATCTTGGTTCTCTATCTATTGACTCTTGGAGGCTTAATGGCCTTGAAGGGTCAAATGGTATCATTTTACTTATTTTATCAACATGACCATAAGGAAGTCCTATTACTCTACCAACGTCTCTTAATGCCATTCTGGCCTTAAGTTTACCAAAAGTAATAATGTGAGCAACACCATTTTTATATTTAGTTTTTAAATATTCAAAAACTAGATTTCTTTTTTCTTCACAAAAATCAATATCAAAATCTGGCATTGAAATTCTATCAGGATTTAAAAAACGTTCAAAAATCAAATCAAATTCTATTGGGTCAACATCGGTAATGTCTAAGCAGTAAGCAACGAGTGATCCTGCTCCCGATCCCCTCCCCGGACCAACTGGTATATTATTTTTTTTAGACCATCTTATATAATCTGATACGATTAGAAAATAACTAGGATAATCCATGGAATTTATAATATTTAATTCATGTGCAAGCCTATCTTCATAAATTTTAGTTAAATTTTCTTTATTTAAATTTTCATTTTTTTTAAAAATAAAATTGTCAAGTCTATTTTTTAAACCTTGTTTAGACTGACTCAAAAGTTCAGTTTCGACATTTGTACCTTTTTTTGTTTGTATACTTGGTAGTATTGGGTGAGATTTTTTTGGTTTAAAATTAAATCTAAATGGAAAATTGTAATTATTTTCTAAAGCTTCGGGAATATCTGCAAATAATTTTCTTAAATCATCATTTGTTTTTAAATAGTGTTGGCTACTATATTTAATTCTTTTTGAATCATCTACAAAACTTTTTTCACCTATGCATACTAGGGCATCATGAGCTTCGTACATATTAGGATTCATATAAAAAACCTCTTGCGATGCAATTAAGGGAATACTTAATTCTTTTGAAATATTCATTATATAGTTTTCATATTCTGCTTCACCTGGCTCATTGTGTCTTTGTATTTCAAAATAAAATTTATCACCAAAAATTTCTTTAATTTTCTTACATGTTTCAACAATAGTTTTAAGTTTATTTAATTTATATAATTTGCCAAATAAATCACGGTGGTTACCGCTTAAAATAATTAAATCTTCATTAGTGTTCTTGAGGTCATTGATATGGCAGTGTGGATCGCTTTTTTCATCAGATTCTAGATAACTTTTTGAAGATAGTTTGATTAAATTTTTGTAAGCTTTATTAGATTTTGCAAAAATTGGAAGTTTTCCCATTGTTTCTTCAACAAGAAAATTGATTTGGGTCCCTATTATAGGCTGAGTACCATTTTTAGAAATTTTTTCAGAAAATTCTAGAGCTCCACATAAATTAAAGCTATCACAGATACCTAAAGATTTAATCTTGTTTTTATTAGAGTATTCAGAAAGTTCATCTATTTTGATTGCTCCTTCACAAATTGAATACTGTGTGTGGATTTTGAAATTTGTGAATTGTTTATCATTTTTTTCCATTAACTCTTTTTATATTACCATTAAAAATACTCAACTTATAATCTGCCTTGTTAGCAAGTTCTCTATTATGAGTTGCAAATATTATTGCTTTATTCATTTTTTTTAATTTAAGAAAATAAGAGAATATATCATTTGAAGTATTGTAATCTAGATTTCCAGTTGGTTCGTCAGCTAAAATAAGATCTGTTTGTGATATAAGTGCTCTAGCAATTGCAACACGCTGCTGTTCACCTCCAGAAAGTTGACTTGGAAAATGATCGGCTCTATCTGACAGCTTAACTGCTTTTAAAATTTCATTTCCCTTTTTTTTGGCTTTTAACGGATCTTCATTACGTATAATTAACGGCATTAAAATATTTTCTATAGTTGTAAAATCACCTAATAAGTTGTTGTTTTGAAATATAATTGAAATTTTCTCTTGTCTTATCTTGTCTTTTTGATCGGACGTAAAGTTTTTAGCATCTTTATTAAAGAAAAGAATTTTTCCAGAACTGGGCACGTCTAGTAATGCAAGTAAATGTAAAAATGTAGATTTTCCTGATCCTGACGGTCCTACTAGTGCAACAAGTTCTCCTTTTTTTACAGATAAATTAACATTTTTAAATAGTTCAATAATTTTATTATTATGCTTAAAAATTTTTTTTAATTTATTTACTTCTAAAATTTTTTTACTCATATTTTAATGCATCTGTTGTTTTCATTTTTGAGATAGATCTTGCTGGAAAGTATGAAGCTAAACAAGTTATCAATAAAGAAAAAATAAATATTATAAATATTGATACAAAATTTATTTCACTAGGCATTTTTGTCAAAAAATATACATCCGGTGGAAAAATATTCCAATTAAAAACAAGAGATAAAAAAATTCTAATATTTTCAATATAAAGAGAGAAAATAACTCCTAAAATTACACCAGCTATCGTAGCAGAAAAACCAATAGTAAATCCAGTAAGAAAGAAAGATTTTTTTATAGACAGGCTACTTAAACCTAAAGTTTTTAGTATAGCAATTTCTTTAGTTTTATTTTTAATTAAAATTGTTAATCCTGAAATAATATTAAAAGCTGCTACAATGATTATTAACGTTAGAATTATAAACATAACATTCCTCTCTACTTTTAAGGCGCTAAAAAATGATTTATTCAAATCAGACCAAGTATAAATATAATAATCTTCGTTAAATTTTTTTATTTCTTTTTTAATTGTATTTGCTTGAAATGGCTGTTTTAAGTAAAGTTCCAAATATGTGTCGTCTTCAGTAATATCGAATAAAGAAATTGCATCATTAAGAGTTATAAAAATTAAGTTTTGATCAAATTCATAAAAGCCACTATTGAATAAACCAATAATTTTAAAAGTTTCTTGTTTAGGAAGCCCGCCTAAGGGGGTATTCATAAACGCAGATGACATTATTGTAATTTTATCTCCAACCTTAGCACCTAGTGTATAAGAAAGTTCAGCTCCTATTATAGCAGTTCCTTTTTTATAGTTTTCAAAATTTCCATTAATTAAATCATTTTTTACAAATAAACTTTTTAAATTATTTTTATTTAACCCTTTTACTAAAATTCCTTTTGCATTATTAGCTGATATAATAATTCCTTCGCCACTATAAGAATCATAAAAGTCTAAGTTTAGGTAATTTTTTTTTAAATGATCTTTAAAATTATTGTCTATGATTGAAGTGTTTGGTTGTACAATAATATGGGGATTTAATCCCAAAATTTTATTAGTTAAGTCGGTACGAAAACCATTCATTACAGACATAACTATTATTAAAATTGCCACACCTAACATTATTCCTAAAAAAGAAAAGATTGATATAACTTTTAGAAAACCTTCTTTTCTTTTTGGTTTTAAATTTCTAAGTGAAATAAGTCTTTCAACTTTTGTAAACAATTTAATTTTTTAAGTTTGTTTGAATTTCTGTGAGACTCAATAATTTACTTTCACAATTAACCTCTTTAAATTCAAATTTTTCATCTGTTGACTTTGAGCCAATTATTATTTGAAAAGGTACGCCTATTAAATCGTGTTTTTTAAATTTATTAGCCATATTTTCATCAACATCATCTAACAATACGTCAATATTTTGTTTTTTCAGCTCTTTATATAATTTTTCGGCCTTTAATAAGTTTTCTTTATTGTTTTTATTAATATGAGGAATAATAACCACATCAAAAGGAGAAACTGATTTAGGCCACTTCATGACTTCTTTTTCGTATTTAGCCTCGATTATAGCTCCTACCAATCTAGATACTCCTATTCCATACGAACCCATTTTAACAAAATCTTTTTTTCCACTCTGGGAATCTATTGTACAATTTAGTGATTTTGAGTATTTGTCACCAAAATAAAATATATGTCCTACTTCTATTCCTTTAGTGATCAATTGATCGGTTTTCTTGACTTTTTCATCGAAGGTTTTTTTATTAAATTTTTCATCTGTTACAGCATAAATATTTGAATAATCATTTCTAATTTTCTTTAATGAGTCTTCGTTGAATTGATAATTTTCTAGTTTTATATTAAATATATTTTTGTCAGCATAGATATTGCTTTCTCCAGTATCTGCTAAAATTATAAATTCATGTGATAAATCACCTCCTATTGGCCCTGTATCTGCTGCCATAGGTATAGCTTTAAGACTAAGCCTGTTAAAAGTATTTAAGTAAGAGTAAAACATTTTATTGTAAGAAATTTTTGCTGAGTTTTCATTTAAATCAAATGAATAAGCATCTTTCATATAGAACTCTCTACATCTCATTACTCCAAAACGCGGTCTTATTTCATCTCTAAATTTCCACTGAATATGGTAAAGTAATTGTGGTAAGGACTTGTATGATTTAACACTTGCTCTAAAAATTTCAGTAATTAGTTCTTCATTAGTAGGTCCGTACAACATTTCTCTTCCCTGTCTATCTTTAATTCTTAACATTTCCTCACCATAATCATTGTATCGACCGCTTTCCTTCCAAATATCTGCAGATTGAATTGTTGGCATAAGCATTTCCTGACAGCCTATTTTATTCTGTTCTTCTCTTACAATCTGTTCTATTTTTTTCATTATTTTAAAACCAAGAGGTAACCAAGAGTAAATTCCAGCTGATGATTGTTTTATCATTCCAGTTCTTAACATTAATTGATGAGATTTAATTTTTGCTTCTGAAGGAATATTTTTTGTAATTGGAATAAATAATTTAGATAAATACATTAGATTAAAAAATTTCTTAAATTTAAATAATTGATACTCACCATATAATATATGCCTATAAAAATTATAGAAGTAATTATTGTTGTGTATAAAAATCTTTTTCCAATATTTGGGTTTTTTGGAGCTCCTGGGTCTGATCCCTTTATACTTTCCTCAAATTTTTGAGAATTTGATTTGATTCCAATAGGTAAAATTGAAAAAAACGTAATCCACCAAATTAGTACGTATACAATAATTGAACCAGTTATACCCATTAGATTCTAGCTATATTAATATTTGTAAAAGGCTTTTTTCCAGTTTTTTCTCTTACAATTCTTCTACAATTTTGTTTGAGAGATTCTATTAAATTTTTTTCTTGATTTTTATTATTTAAAGAAAAAGTCCCGCATGTAGAATTGATTTCATCTTCAATATCAAAAATAAAAGACTCCCCCACCTCTTCCTCTGGAACTCCCTTCATCGATATAACTGGTTTTTTTATTTTTCCATTATTACCAACAATTAAAGTAATTTCTAAATAACCGTTTAAAGAAAGGTTTTTTCTTTCTTTAATCGACCTTGATTCTTCGTAAACCGCAACTTTTCCATCGAGAAATATTTTTCCTACTGGGGCTTTGTCTACAATTGTAGGTGACTCACCTGGAGCAATTTTAACTATATCTCCGTTCTCAATTAGTAATGTCTGTGGTATTTGCATTTTTTTTGCAAAATCAACATGTTCTTTCATGTGTCTATGTTCTCCATGTACTGGAATTATACAATTAGGTTTTACCCAGTTATACATATCTTTAAGGTCGTCTCTATTAGGGTGTCCTGAGACATGCACGAAAGCGTTTTCTTCTGTAATAATTTCTACATCATCTTTTGTAATTTGATTTTGTAATTTATATAATTTTTTTTCATTTCCTGGTATTATTTTTGAAGAAAATATAACTGTATCACCTTCGTCTAAAACAACATCAGGATGAATTCGATTTACTATTCTGTTCATAGCTCCCATTGGCTCACCTTGGCTTCCTGTACAAAGATATATAATTTTACCTCTAGAGACTTTGCTTGCTTCCCTGGGGTCCAAAGGTTCAATTAAATTATTTAAATAACCACATTGTTTTGCTGCATTATATATTCTGTACATTGACCTACCAACAAGAGAAATATGTCTACCTGTTTTTTTTGCACAATAGAAAACTGACTCCATTCTGGCAACATTAGACGCAAAGGAAGTTATGACAACTCTTTTTGTTTTTGTTTCTATGATTTTTAATAAACTATCTCTTACGTCAAGTTCTGAACCGGCTCTACCTTCGTTAAAAACATTAGTTGAATCGCAAATCATAGCAATAACATTTTTTTTTCCTAAATCTTTTAATTTTTTTTCATCAATATTATTTCCTATCAAAGGATTTTTATCTATTTTCCAGTCGCCAGTGTGAAGAATTACTCCAGTCGGAGTTGATATGCTTAAACCGTTTGGCTCAAGAATAGAGTGAGTCAATGTTATAAAATCAATCTCAAATGGTCCTAGATTAATTTTACTATTTAGCTCAACCATTACTAAGTGGTTTGAAATATCTATTTTTTTTTCCTTAAATTTTTCTTTTATTAAAGCTGCGGTAAAAGGTGTTGCGTAAATTTTACATTTTAACTTACGCCAAATAAGAGCAACTGCTCCTATATGATCCTCGTGGGCGTGGGTTAAAATTATTCCAAGTAAATCTTTTTTTTTTTCAATTATAAACCCTGGGTCTGCATAAATTAAGTCTATACCAGGTATAGAATCGTCTGCAAAAGTTACACCCATGTCTACTATAATCCACTTTTGACTCTTTTCGTTGCCGTACGAATAAAGATTCATATTTGCTCCTATTTCACCAGATCCACCTAGTGGACAAAATAATAATTCTTCTTTCATTTTTATAAATATTTTGACGCTTTTAAAACTCCATTAATTGTTAAGTCTTTATTAATTATAATTTTACTATTTATAGAGTCTTTAAAGAGATGTGCTAAGCCCCCAGTAAAAATTATTTTATAAGACTTTCCTGTTTGTTTAATAATCAATTTAATTATATTGTCAATCAATCCAGTATAACCCCAATAAAACCCTGATCTAACGGCAGATTTAGTGTTTTTTCCTATAACTTTTTTTATTTTTGATAAATTGATAGTTGGTATTAGAGAAGCTTTTAAAGACAAGGTTTTTAAAGAAAGGTTAACACCCGGAGATATAATTCCCCCAAGATATTTGTTTTTGTTAATAACGTCAAAAGTAGTGGCTGTTCCAAAATCTAATATTATATAGTTTAATTTATTATCTATAACACTTATAGCATTAGCTAATCTATCTGAACCTATTTGTTTTTTATTTACTTTGATATTTATTAAATTTTTTAAATTTACTTGTTTTAACTCTTTGCATTTAATTTGATTGTTGTTCTCAAGGTAAGTTTTTACTTTTTTAAAAGCTGAAGGAACTACGCTACAAAATAAAGTTTTTTTTATTAGTTGTGTGTATAATTTTAAAAATTTTAATTTTTTATTTAAATATTTGTAAGATAATAAGTTTGTTTTTAAGCTAATTTTTTTTATAACTTTTTTATTTGTATTAAATATACAAATTTTAATTTCAGTGTTTCCTATATCACCAATTAAATACATAAATTTTTTATTTTAATTTTTTTCATATTTCTTCTTAATAGCATTATAAACTAAAGATTTGTTAATTCTTTTGCTGCAATATTTAGACATATAAGTAGTTGGATAATTGTTAATTTGTGGGCTTTTAAATAAGTTTATGCCGATTCCAATAATTATATATTTTTTTTCTTTGTAGGTAATAATTTCTTGCAGTATACCACAAAATTTTTTTTTATTTATTAATAGATCATTTGGTGGCTTGATTTTAATTTTGTTTTTTAAAAATTTTGATAATGATTTTTTAATGATTTGACAATTTTCATTTGTGATTCTTTTTAATGATTTCCGAGATCTTAATTGGTAATATATACTCATAAATAAATTGCCTTTTTGTGAAATCCATTTACGTCCATATTGCCCTTTACCCTTGGTTTGTTTTTCAGTCATTATAATAGTTGGAGTAATTTGACCATGTTTGATCATTTTTATTGCTTTGTTATTAGTGCTATTTACACTTTTAAACTTTACTGATCTAAATTTCATTAATTAATGAACAAAGAACTTGTTACGTTGTCTAAAACCGCAGGATAAATAAAAAAGGATACTAAAATTATACAGGCTAAAAAAATTGTACTTGTGATACTTATATTTTTTATTTGGTCAAAGTTTGCTTTTTCTTCATCAAAATATATTGTTTTTATAATTTTTAAATAATAAAAAGCTGAAACAACTGTTGTCAACAAACCTATTATTGCCAACATATACATTTCATTTTCTACTACAGACATAAAAATATAAAATTTGGCAAAAAACCCAGCTAAGGGAGGTATGCCAGCTAAAGAAAAAAATATTATTAAGAATGCAATTGATAAAATTGGTTGATTTTTTGAAAGACCAGAGAGATCGCTAATTTCTTCAGAATATACACCTTTTTTTCTCATAAGATATATGCAAGAAAAAGCACCTATGTTCATAACAATATATATTATTGTATAGGTTATTGAACTAGCATAACCAGAAGCGGTACCTGTAGCAATTCCAGCAAGAACAAAACCGATATGTCCAATTGAGCTATATGCCATAAGTCTTTTAATATTTTTTTGTCCTATAGCTGCAACAGCTCCTAGAATCATAGATGCTATTGATAGAAAAATTAAAATATTTTGCCACTCATATAAAATATTTTTAAAAGGAATGTCCATAAATCTTATTACAACAGCAATTCCAGCAATTTTTGGAACAACGGCAAAAAAATGTGTAACAGATGTTGGTGATCCTTCGTATACATCTGGTGTCCACATATGAAAAGGAACAGCTGATATTTTGAATGCTAGGCCGACCATAATAAATACCATAGCAAATATTGCTCCGGTATTCTTGTTTGTCATCTCATTACTAATTGTGTCGAAATTTGTTGACTCTGTAAAACCGTAAAGAAGTGAACATCCATATAACAGTAAACCTGAAGATAAGGCGCTTAAAACAAAATATTTAATTCCAGACTCTGTAGATTTTATATTATCTCTATCAAATGCGGCTAAAATATATAATGATAAAGATTGTAATTCCAAACCAAGATAAAATAAAATTAAATCGTTTGAGCTAACCATGAAAAACATTCCTAGAATAGAAATTAGAATTAAGATGGGGTATTCAAATTTTGCGATAGCGTTATCTTTAATAAAAACTTGAGATGAACTTAAGACAAAAAAACTGGAAACTAAAATTAAAATTTTAATAAAGTTTGCAAATGGGTCGTGTATAAAAGTATTAGAGAAAATCTTTATTGGTGTTAAGTCGTTGTTTAATAGAATAACTAATGTGGCTATTATAGCTAATAATGAAAGTTTAGTAACAATGTTATAACTATTTTTAACAAAGACTCCTATCATAAGTATAAAAAATATCGATATTGCCAGGAAAATTTCCGGGAATAATATATTTAAATTATTGATCATTTATTTCCTTGAGTTAAATGAAATATTAAATCTGTTTGATAGTTTTTAATGAGGTTTGAAACAGAAACACTAGTGGTGTCTAATAACGGTTCTGGATAAAATCCGAATATAATAATTGTAAAAGCTAAAATAGTTAAAATCAAACTCTCTATTAAATTTATATCTTTTAGTTTTTTAATATTTTCATTCTTCGTTTCACCAAAAATAACGCGTTTAGCCAACCAAAGCATATATACAGCTCCAAGTATCACACCTATACTTGCTAAAAGAGCTGTTAAAACACTTTTTTTAAACGTACCTATTAAAACCAAGAATTCACCTAAAAAACCACTTGTGCCTGGCAAGCCTAGAGCGCCGAGTGTGAATACAACAAAAAATAAAGAATATTTAGGCAAGACATCTGCAACACCTCCATAATCATCAATTTTTCTTGAATGAGTTCTGTCGTACAAAACTCCAACACATAAAAAAAGTGCAGCTGAAATTAAACCATGGCTTATCATTTGAAATATACTTCCCTCTATACCTTCTTGTGTAAATGTAAAAATTCCCAACGTTACAAATCCCATGTGTGCAACAGAGGAATAGGCAATCAATTTTTTCATATCTTCTTGCATTAAAGCAATTAATGAAGTGTAAATAATTGCAATTATACTTAATGTATATATCAGTGGTATAAAAAATTCGGAAGCAACTGGAAATATTGGAATTGAAAATCTTAAAAAACCATACCCTGCCATTTTTAATAGTATCGCAGCAAGTATAACTGAACCTGCCGTAGGTGCTTCGACATGCGCATCCGGCAACCATGTGTGAACTGGCCACATAGGCGTTTTAACAGCAAAGGAACTAAAAAAAGCTAACCATAAATAGTACTGATACTCTTGCGGTATTTTAAATTTCTGCAAAAGAACTACGTCGGTAGTACCTGTTAACCAATAAATTGCAATTATCGCAACTAACATTAGTACAGATCCTAATAAAGTATAAAGAAAAAATTTAAAAGCTGAGTAAACTCTTTTAGAGCCTCCCCAAATTCCAATAATTAAAAACATTGGAATTAAACCTGCCTCAAAAAATATATAAAAAACTACAAGATCTAAAGAGCAAAAAACCCCGATCATAAAGGTTTCTAAAATCAATATAGCAATCAAAAATTCTTTGACGCGATTTTTAACGCTATTAATGCACGATAAGATGCAAATAGGTATTATGAACGAGGTTAAAACAATAAATAAAACTGAAATTCCATCTATTCCAAGTTTATATTTTATTAACCCACTTATCCAATTAATTTCTTCAACGAATTGAAATTCAACAGATGTTTTATCAAAAGATAGCCAAAGAAATAAAGATAAGAATAAATTAGCTAAACTTGTAAATAAAGAAACATATATAGCACTAGAATTATTGTTTTGTTTTCCAGATAAAAAAATAAATAGTGAGCCAAGAAGAGGTAAAAAAATTATTGTTGATAGGATTGGAAAATTCATTTAGTGCAATATCAAGTAAGTTATTAATGCAGATAAACCTATCAGCATAACAAAAGCATAGTCGTATATATAGCCACTTTGAAACTGTATAGCTTTGTTGGAGATTAATTTTATAATTTTTGAAATACCATCTGGACCAAATCTATCAATTGTACTTTGATCTCCTTTTTTCCAGAGAAACATTCCTAGTTTCTTTATTGGATTTGTTATTATAATTTCATAGAGCTCATCTATATACCATTTGTTTATTAAAAATTTATACAAAGGCTCATTTATCTTTTTAAAATCTTCTAAAATTTTTGTATTTTTAACAAAATAATAATATGAAATAGGAATTGCAATTACCACAAGCAATGGAGTTAAAATTAATAAAAACAAAGGAATATGTTTATGATTTATTTCTTTTAAAAAATAAATTGAATCCTGCCAAAAATTACTGCTATTATGACCTATAAACAAATCTTTAAATAAAAAACCTGCAAAGATTGCTCCAAAAGATAAAAAAATTAAAGGCACAAGCATAATTAGTGGAGATTCGTGAGTTTTTTCAATTGAAAAATCTTTATTATTATAAGGTCCATGAAAAGTTTTAAAAAATAATCTCCAAGAGTATAAAGCTGTTAAAAAAGCAGTTAAAATTCCTATTGTCATTGCGTAATTACCAATAATCGAGTCTCTAAAATAGGCAAATTCAATAATTGCATCTTTAGAGTAGAATCCTGATAAAAAAGGAAAACCAGTTAAAGCTAATGTACCAATCAACATTAAACCCCAGGTATAGGGAATCTTTTTCCAAACACCTCCCATATTTCTAATGTCTTGTTCGTCTTTAAAGGCGTGTATTACTGAGCCAGATCCTAAAAATAATAGTGCTTTAAAAAATGCATGTGTAAATAAATGAAAAATTGCAACATGGTAAGCCCCTACTCCTGCTGCAAAAAACATATAGCCAAGCTGACTACAAGTTGAGTATGCAACTATTTTTTTTATATCATTTTGAACTAAAGCAACCGAGGCAGCAAATAAAGCAGTAATCATTCCTACAATTGCGATAAAACTTAACGCAAATTCTGAATATTCATATATGGGTGAACACCTAACTACTAGAAAGACACCAGCAGTAACCATTGTCGCGGCGTGTATCAAAGCAGATACAGGTGTGGGTCCTTCCATAGCGTCGGGAAGCCATGTGTGTAATAAAAATTGAGCGGATTTACCCATAGCTCCTATAAACAAAAATAAGCAAATTAATGTTATAAGATTTACTTCTAAATTAAGAAATTTAATATTTTTTTGAGAAAATTCAGGAATTAATTGGAAAACTTCATTATAATTTATTGTACCGAAATAATAAAAAATTAAAAAAATTCCTACAGCTAAACCAAAATCACCAATTCTGTTAACAATAAAAGCTTTCATAGCAGCATTATTTGCAGAATTTTTTTTATACCAAAATCCTATTAATAAATAGGAACAAAGGCCCACACCTTCCCAACCAAAAAATAATTGTAAAAAATTATCAGAAACAACTAGCATCAACATTGAAAAAGTAAAAAGTGACAAGTAAGACATAAATCTTGGTTTATGCGGGTCTTGGCTCATGTAGCCAATAGAATAAATATGAACTAAAGAAGAAATTAAAGTTACAACAACCAACATCACGGAACTTAATGGGTCAATATTTATAGACCAGTTAGCAATAAAATTTCCTGAACTAATCCATTCAAATATAATGTTGTTTTCGTAAATATTTTCTTTTATTCCTCTATAAAAAATCATTAATGAAATTAGTGCAGAAATTGAAACGAAAAAACTTGTTGTTATTTCTGAAAATAATTTTGATATAGATTTACCCAAGTATCCTAGTATCGCTCCTGCTAAAGGTAAAAAAACTAATGCATATTCCATTTAGCCTTTCATCCCATGTATGTCTTCTACTCGTATAGATTCTTTCTTTCTATAAAAAGTAACAATTATAGCTAAACCAATGGCTGCTTCAGCTGCAGCCACAGTTAAAATTAACATTGTAAATATTTGTCCAACTATATCGCCAGAAAAAATAGAGAAAGCTACTAAATTTATATTTACCGCAAGAAGTATTAGTTCAATTGACATTAATATAACAATTATATTTTTTCTATTTAAAAAAATTCCAACAACACCTAAAAAGAAAACAATTGCTCCAAGTGAAAGATAGTGGCCCAATCCTACTTCAATCATCAATTTTTACTCCCTTGTATGACTCCACGTTTTTTAATTCTAATCCTGAAGATCTGTCTCTAGATATCTGCTTTATATAACTTTGTGTTTTAACTCCTTCTCTTTTTCTGTAAGTTAAGACAATCGCTCCAATCATAGACAGAAAAAGAATCATTCCTGACAACTGAAAATATAGAATAAAATCTGTATACATAACGTTTCCAATTGCGTGAGTATTCGACATAGAATTGTCAATCATTAATGAGTCGATGTTCAAAATATTTTTTTTGTATTTCCAGCCCCCAATAACTACTAATAACTCTAAAAATATTAAAACACTTACTATTAAACCAGAAGGTATATGAGTTGATTTTTTTCCAACAAACCAAGACTGTTTTTGTTCTGCAACATTTAGCATCATGACAACAAATAAAAATAGAACTGCCACAGCACCTACATATACAATCAGTAGTATCATGCCTAAAAATTCTGCTCCCACCATTATAAATAAACACCCAACTGAGATAAAATCTAAAATTAAGAAAAAAACTGAATTAATTGTACTTCTTGAAACTATTACCATTAATGCAGAAAATATTGCAATAATTGAAAAAAAATAAAAAAAAAATGTATGTGCTATCATTTTTATCTGTAGGGTTTGTCAATTTTTATATTTTTTGCTAAAACAGATTCCCATCTATCGCCATTATCCATTAATTTTTTCTTGTTATAATAAAGTTCTTCTCTAGTCTCTGTGGCAAATTCAAAATTTGGTCCTTGAACGATTGCCTCTACAGGGCATGATTCTTGGCAAAGACCGCAATAAATACATTTAAGCATATCTATATCGTACCTCGTTGTTTTTCTACTTCCATCACTTCTTTCTTCAGACTCTATTGTAATTGCTTGAGCAGGACAAACAGCTTCACATAACTTACAAGCAATACACCTTTCTTCCCCGCTTGGATAACGTCTAAGTGCATGCTCTCCTCTAAATCTTGGGCTTAAAGCTCCTTTTTCAAAAGGATAGTTAATTGTTTTTTTTGATTTAAATATTTCCTTTATGGCTAAAATTGCAGCTAAAATAAATTCAACTAAAAATATAGTTTTTAATATCCTGTTGAGTTTCATTTAAAAGCTCCTCTGCGGTAATAAGTCAAAGTAAAATAAAAAACTTGCGGTAAGCACAACATAAATTAATGACATAGGTAAAAAAACTTTCCATCCTAACCTCATCAATTGATCATATCTGTATCTTGGTACTATAGCTTTTACTAATGAAAATAGAAAAAATAAAAACAATATTTTTAACAACATCCAAATAGGTGCTGGTATTATATTTATGGGATAAAAATCAAAGAGTGGTAACCACCCTCCAAGAAATAGGATCGAGCCTAATGCACACATTAACAAAATATTTGCATACTCACCAAGCCAAAACATTGCATACATCATGCCAGAGTATTCTGTTTGGTATCCTGAAACAAGCTCTGCTTCTGCTTCTGGCAAATCAAAAGGAGGTCTATTTGTTTCAGCCAATGCTGAAATAAAAAATATTACAAACATTGGAAAAAGTGGAATTACAAACCACAATTCTTCTTGAGCCAAAACAATTTCTTTTAAATTAAGTGATCCCACGCATAGAAGTACATTTATAATAATTATTCCAATAGAAACTTCGTACGAAACCATCTGCGCCGCTGATCTAATTGCGCCTAAAAATGGATACTTAGAATTTGATGCCCAACCACCCATAATTATTCCGTATACTCCTAGAGACGAAACTGCAAAAATATATAAAATACCAACATTAATATCTGCTAAGATTAAAGTGCTGCTCATTGGAATAACTGCCCAAGCAATTAGCGCTAACGTCATTGTAACTATAGGAGCTAGTACAAATATAGGTTTATTAGCACTTGCAGGAATAATTACTTCTTTTAAAATATATTTAAGTGCATCTGCAAGGGTTTGAAACAATCCAAAGGGTCCGACAACATTTGGTCCTCTCCTTTTTTGCACTAATCCCCAAATTCGTCTGTCCAACCAAACAATTAGTGCTACAGAAATTAATATTGGCACTAAAACAAAAAGTACTTTTAAAACTTCATTTGTAAGAAGAAAAAAATATTCCATTTAATTATTGGTCCCATCTTTAATTTGATTTAAATTTATATTTCTGCAATCACTCATTGTTTTGGAGGATCGCGCAATTGAATTTGAAAAGTAATAATCTATTTTATTAATTTTTATTTTTTCATTTTTTAAACTTATTGAATTTAATTTTTCATTATCAAAAAATACTTTGTTTGTAGGTAATAAATTAAAGGATTTAAAATTTTTAATTTCTTTTATAGAATCTAATCTTAAAGTATCGAAATCCTTTGTAGTTGTAGTTATGTTGAGTGAATTTAAAATAAGATTAAAAATTTTCCAATCTTCAAGACTCGAACCAGGAGGATAAGAGGCTTTTCTGCACTCTTGGACTCTACCTTCTAGATTTATGAAAAGACCGTTTTGTTCAGTGTACGCAGGACTTGGTAAAATAACATCAGCAATTTCAGCTCCTTTGTCTCCATGGCTACCCTGATAAATAATAAACTCTTTATTTTTTTTGATTTCTATATTGTCAGAACTTAATAAGTAAATTATTTCAAATTCATTATTTTCAAGTTTATCAAAAAATAAGAAATTATTATTCTCATTAACATTAAAAAATCCTAAATCTAAACAACCGACTGTAGAGGCATTTTGAGGAATAAAATTTAAAGCATTCCATTTTTCATTTATAAAATTTTTATTAAAAAGAAATTTTTTTAATTCTTTAAAAATTGAGTTTGCACTTTCTAATTCGAAGAAAGATTCTCCTAAAATAAAAATAGGCTTTTTAGAAGACAATAAATTATTTGAAAATTCACTTTTGTTATTAAAAATTTCTTTAATATTTTCTGTACTATCTCCAATTAACTTATATTTATAAGTCAAGTCACCGGGGTCGCCTATAGAATAAATGGGTGTTTTTTTTTGTTTATATGCTTTGTGTATTCTTGCATTTAACATTGTAGCTTCATGCCTGGGATTTGTACCAATCAATAAAATTAAGTCACTTTCTTCTATTTTTTCTATAGAGGTATTAAAAATATAATTAATTTTATCATTTGAATTTATATGAAATTTTTTTTCTCTAAAATCAAAATTATCACAACCTATATTTGTAAGTAAGTTTTTAAAACTCATAATGCTTTCTAAACTAAGCATGTCACCTACATGAGCTCCAATTTTTTTTGGATTAGAATCTTTAATTTTTTTAGATATTAAATCTATTGCATCGTCCCAGCTAGACTTTATTAATTTACCATTTTTTTTAATATAAGGGGTGTCTAGTCTCTGCTTTAAAAGTCCATCGCATGCGTACCTAGTTTTGTCTGAAATCCATTCTTCGTTTATTTCGTTGTTTAACCTTGGTAAAATACGTTTAACTTCCCAACCATATGTGTCTACTCTAATATTTGATCCAACAGCATCCATAACATCTATACTCTCAGTTTTTTTTAATTCCCATGGTCTTGCCTCAAATGCATAAGGTTTTGATGTTAAAGCACCGACTGGGCAAAGGTCTATTACGTTTGCGGATAACTCTGACTGCATTGATTTTTCTAGGTAAGTTGTAATTTCCATATTCTCTCCTCTTCCAATAGCCCCAATCTCTGGAACTCCCGCAACTTCTGTAGCAAATCTAATGCATCTCGTGCAATGTATACATCTTGTCATTTGAGTTTTTATCAAAGGTCCCATGTATTTATCTTTTACTGCTCTTTTATTTTCAATAAATCTTGATTTATCTACTCCATAATAAAGTGACTGATCTTGTAAGTCACATTCACCACCTTGATCACAAACTGGACAATCAAGCGGATGGTTTGCTAATAAAAATTCCATAACTCCTTGACGTGCTTTCTTAACAAAATTCGTATTTGTATTAATTTTCATTCCCTCTGTAGCTGGCATTGCACACGATGCAATTGGTTTTGCAGATTTTTCCATTTCTACGAGACACATTCTGCAATTGCCTGCAATTGATAATTTTTCATGATAACAAAATCTTGGTATCTCAACATCTGCAAGTTCACAAGCTTGGAGAACTGTCATACCTTTTTCAAATTCTATTTCTTTTCCGTTAATAATTATTTTAGGCATTGTCACTTTCATCTAATAAATGTTGATCTACTAAATAAGGAACATTTCTTTTTTTCTTTATCAAAGGATTGTTAGAGCACCTTTTGTCAATTTCTTTTCTAAAGTGCCTTAATAGTCCTTGGACAGGCCAAGCAGAGCCTTCACCAAATGCACAAATAGTATGTCCTTCTATTTGTTTTGTAACGTCACTAAGTAAATTAATATCATCATGCGTAGCATTGCCTTTAGCTGTTCGATCTAAAATTCTCCACATCCAACCTGAGCCTTCTCTACAAGGTGTGCATTGGCCACAGCTTTCATGTTTATAAAATCTAGCTATTCTAGCCATACAAGCGATTATATCTTGATCTTTATTTATAACTACTATTCCAGCAGTACCTAATCCACTTTTGTGTTTTTTTAATGAGTCAAAATCCATTGTTATTGTTTCGCAAATTTTTTTAGGGAGTAACGGCATTGATGATCCGCCTGGAATTACTGCTTGTAAATTATCCCATCCTCCAACAACTCCACCTGCATATTTATCAATTAGCTCTCTTAAGGGTATTCCCATTTCTTCCTCCACATTACAAGGAGAGTTAACGTTTCCAGAAATACAAAAAATTTTAGTACCTGTATTTTTAGGTTTACCTAGAGAGGAAAACCACTTTCCACCTCTTCTTAAAATTGTAGGAACAACTGCTATTGTTTCAACGTTATTAACAATTGTTGGGCAACCATATAGTCCAACTAAAGCGGGAAAAGGTGGTTTTAGTCTTGGTTGGCCTTTATTGCCTTCAATGCTCTCTAATAATGCGGTCTCTTCTCCGCAAATATAAGCACCAGCCCCGTAATGGATATGAATATCAAAATCCCAACCTGAATCGCAGGCATTTTTTCCTAAATAATTTTTCTTGTAAGCTTGATCAATAGCTTCTTGAAGTCTATTTCCCTCATTGAAGTATTCACCTCTTATATAAATGTAACAAACATGGGCATTTACAGCAAAACCTGCAAACAAACACCCTTCTATTAATTTTTGAGGCTCGTATCGTAATATATCTCTGTCTTTACAAGTGCCTGGTTCAGATTCATCCGCATTTATAACAAGATAGTGAGGTCTAGAATTAACTTCTTTAGGAGCAAAAGACCATTTGAGTCCAGTGGAAAACCCCGCTCCCCCTCTCCCTCTTAATTCGGATGTTTTAATTTCATCAATTATCCAGTCTTTACCTTTAGATATAATTTCTTTTGTATTCTTCCAGTCATCTCTTTTTAAAGAATTTTCTATATCCCACCCTAAATCATTATAAATATTTTTAAATATTTTATCGTCTTCTTTAAGCATGATTCCCCTCTTTCAAATTTTTTATTTTTTCAGGCGCTGTATTTTTTCTAGATCTATAAGAACCTGGTTGTAGTGGTTTGTCGTTAATCAGTGAATCTAAAACTTTAATAGTATTTTTTTCATCTAAATCTTCATAATAATCTTCATTTATTTGCATCATTGGTGCGCTTACACAAGCACCTAAGCATTCGACTTCTACCCAAGAACATTTACCGTCGGCAGATACTTCGTTTTCATTTGGAGAAATTTTCTCTTTACATATTTTTACTAGTTTATCAGCTCCTCTAATTAGGCATGGAGTAGTTGTGCAGACTTGAACGAAGTATTTTCCAACTGGTGCTAAATTATACATTGAGTAAAATGTTGCCACTTCATAAACACTAATATATGGCATTGATAAAAATTTAGCTATGTACTTCATTGCAGTCAAGGGTATCCAATTTTCATTTTGCTTTTGAGCTAAATACAAAAAAGGCATTACTGCACTTTTTTTATTTTTTTCTGGATATTTTAATAAAATATTTTCAGCTTTTTTTAAGTTTTTATCATTAAAAATAAAATCTTTGGGCTGATCTTTATGAACATTTTTTATACTCATCTGTCTACCTCACCAAAAACTATATCTAGAGAACCAAGTATTGCTGGAACATCAGCTAACATATGGCCACGAATTAAATAATCCATAGCTTGTAGATGTGAAAATCCTGGAGCTCTTATTTTACATCTGTAGGGTTTGTTGCTTCCGTCTGAAATTAAATATACTCCAAATTCACCTTTAGGTGCTTCAACTGATGTATAAACATTTCCCGCTGGTACTCTATAACCTTCTGTAAAAAGTTTAAAATGATGAATCAAAGCCTCCATTGAATCTTTTAATTCATCTCTATTTGGAGGTGAAATTTTTCCATCTATAGTTTTTATTGGACCTTTTGGTAAATCTCTTAAACATTGTTTGATAATCTTTATGCTTTCTCGCATTTCTTCAACTCTACATAAATATCTATCATAACAATCTCCATTTTTTCCGACAGGAATTTTAAAATCCAAATCAGTATAGCACTCATAAGGTTGTGATTTTCTAAGGTCCCATGAAACTCCAGAGCCTCTTAACATAACTCCTGAAAAACTATGATCTAATGCTTCTTGTTTCGAAACGATTCCTATATCAACATTTCTCTGTTTAAATATTCTATTGTCAGTTAACAAGGTCTCTAAATCATCAATAATTTTAGGAAATGTTTCACAAAATTTTCCTATATCTTCAATTAGTTTAGTTGGTAGATCTTGGTGAACACCACCAGTTCTAAAATAATTTGCATGAAGTCTTGAACCAGAAGCTCTTTCATAAAATGTCATTAATGTTTCTCTTTCTTCAAATCCCCACAAAGAGGGAGTTAAGGCACCAACATCTAAGGCTTGAGTTGTAACGTTAAGCAAATGGCTTAAAATTCTTCCAATTTCACAAAATATCACTCTTATATACTTTGCTCTTATAGGTATCTCGATTTGAAGCAATTTTTCTATAGCTAAAGCGAAAGCATGTTCTTGATTCATTGGAGCTACATAATCTAGTCTATCAAAATACGGTAGGGCTTGGGTATATGTTTTGTGCTCTATTAATTTTTCTGTTCCCCTGTGTAGCAATCCAATATGTGGATCAGCTTTTTCTACAATTTCTCCATCTAGTTCTAGGATTAGCCTCAGAACACCATGTGCTGCAGGATGTTGTGGGCCAAAATTTAATTTTAAAGTTTTAGTCTTTTTGCTCATCTTTTATTTTTTGTTTTGTTTCTTCTATATATTTTGTTCCTGACCAAGGACTTGCGAAATCAAAATTTCTATAATTCTGTTCTAGTTTTACGTCTTCATAGATAACTTTTTTTTCTTTTTCACTATATCTAACTTCGTTGAATCCAGTTAAAGGAAAGTCTTTTCTAAGTGGATGCCCTTCAAAATTATAATCTGTTAATATTCTTCTTAAGTCTGGATGATTTTCAAAACTTACTCCATACATATCAAAAACTTCTCTTTCCATCCAGTTTGCTGATGGAAATATTTTTGTTAATGAAGGAATTTTTTTTTCAATTTCAAAGTTAATTGAAATTTTTATTCTCAAATTCATTTCGTGAGAAAGTAGTAAATATATTAATTTAAATCTTTTTTCTTTATCAGGATAGTCTACTCCAGCAATGTCTATTAATTGTCTAAATTTTAAATTACTATTTGATTTTAAAAAATGAATAACTTCAATTAATTCTTCGGATTCTGTTTCGATTAATAGTTCTTTAAATTCAATTACAGTTTTTTTTATCTTACTAGTGAGTTCTGAGTTAACAACTTTCTCAAGTTCTTGAATATTATTTATTGGCATAAAATTACCTTTGAAAAGAACCTTCTCTTCTTATTTTTTTTTGAAGTTGAAGAATCCCGTAGAGCAAAGCTTCCGCTGAAGGTGGGCAACCAGGAACATAAATATCAACTGGTACAATTTTATCACACCCTCTCACCACGGAATAAGAGTAGTGATAGTAGCCTCCTCCATTCGCACAACTGCCCATCGAGATTACATAACGCGGCTCGGGCATTTGATCATAGACTTTTCTTAAAGCTGGTGCCATTTTGTTAGTAAGTGTTCCAGCGACTATCATTACATCGGACTGTCTTGGTGACGCTCTAGGTGCGGCTCCAAATCTTTCTAGATCATACCTGGGCATAGATGTTTGCATCATTTCAACTGCACAACATGCTAATCCAAATGTCATCCAGTGGAGAGATCCTGTCCTTGCCCAATTAATTAAATTATCTGTAGATGTAGTTACAAAACCTTTTTTGCTAAAATCTTCAGCTATTTGCTTAAATTCATCTGGTATTTTTTTTTCTTGATTGTTGGTAATGTCTGTTTTTATTCCCATTCAAGAGCTCCTTTTTTCCATTCGTAAATAAAACCAATAGTTAAAATTCCTAAAAAAATTATCATTGACCAAAAACCTAGAAGACCAATATTACCCAGGGATATTGCCCAAGGAAATAAAAAAGCTATTTCGAGATCGAAAATTATAAAAAGTATAGCAACTAAATAGAATCTTACATCAAACTTCATTCTTGAATCGTCAAAAGCTTCAAAACCACATTCATATGCAGATAATTTTTCAGGGTCAGGATTACTTGGAGCCGCTAGTAAATTCACAATAATAAAGCCACAGCTAAGCCCGAAGGCAATAAAAAAGAATACAATTATTGAAAAATAATCTGTTAAAAATTCATAAATCATGTGTAATTAAATATTATTCTCATTACACTATATATCAATATTTACATAGTTTCTCACATGGCTAGATAGTCACATTTAAAAAAATAAATGAGAATGAATCTTAAGTAAATTAGGTAATTATGCAATAATTGGTATTATCTTGAAACGTTTACTCTATTAATTAACATTTTTAATTAACAGGTGCTAAATCTGAACTAATAATGAATAAAAATTATATTAAAACAAGTATTTATACAGCCATATTAATAGCTTCATCAGTTGTTGTAAATAATTATTACGGGCATTTAGGAGTTTTTCCTTTAGATACTTTTTTATTTTTTGATTCTGGATCTAGAGTTCTTGATGGACAAATAGGTGTTAGAGATTACTGGGCTTCAACTGGTATTTTAATTGATCTAATGCAAGCTCTTTTATTTAAAATTTTAGGAGTTTCATTTTCAACCTATGTATTTCATGCGTCATTAATGAATTTAATATTAACAGTGTCAACATTTTTTGTTTTAAAAAAATTTAAATTAAATAATATTTTTTCATTTTATTATTCTTTGTTGTTATCTTTTTCTGCTTATGTGATAAGCGGAACGCCATTCTTAGATCATCATTCAATTATTTTTTCTATTTTAGCTATGTATTGTTTTTTTATAGCCATACAAAGTAAAAAAAATATATTTTGGGTCTTAGTTCCTTTTTTATTATTTCTTGGATTTTTTTCAAAACAATCTCCAGCAATTTATTTAATTTTTTTAATTTCAATACTTTCTTTAATTTATTTTTTGTTTAATTTTTCTATTAAACCATTTTTATCAATATTATTTTCTTTTTTGTTGTGTTCAGCAATAATTATTTTTTTGTTAATAAAGAATAATATAGAGTTAATAAATTTCTATAATCAATATTTTTCATACCCTGCATCTATTGGTGACCTAAGAATGAATATAGACGGATTTATAAAACCATTTGAATTCTCAAGGTATATTCTCAAATTTAAATTTATTCATCTATCGTATTTATTTTTAGTTTTCTTCTTGCTGAGCAACACAATCAAAAATAAAAAAATTTTAAAAGATGAGAATTTTTATATACTTTTGGTATTAATAATATTTCCTTTATTACTAATCTTTCATCAGCTAATGTCTTTGAATCAAAAATTTGTTGGCATTATAATTCCCGTGCTTTTTGGTTTTTCGCACGTTTTTTTTTTAAGAAGTAGAAACTTGGCAAAAACACAGCGTTCAATTATTAGAAATTTATTAATTTTTTTATCAGCAATTTATATTGTTTATAATTTTACTAGCTATGTTGATAATAGAAGATTTATGGAATTGAAAAATATAAATTTAAAAAATGCAGTAGATGCAAAAATTATAGATAAAAAATTATCAGGACTTAAATGGATCACTTTTTTATATCCAAATGATCCAATGACAGAAATTAAATTAATAAATAATTCTATCAATTTACTTAGAGCAAATAATGAAAATTTTTTACTATTAACTGATTATTCTTTTTTATATTCTATAATTGGAAAAAATATATATACCACAAGTAGAGTGCATGACTCTGTTTCAATACCACTATATGGTGAAAAAAATTTTATCGATTATAAAAATTTGTTTATTAAAATTATTAAAAAAAATAATATTAAAAAAATTTATATAATGGAACCTGTCAAATTAAGCTCTATTAAAGAAATTTTTGTAGAAAATTGCCTTACAGCTTCAGAATTAAATGAAATTTTAAAACTTTATATAATAGAAGATTCCTGCATTTATTAACTTATAGTGGCGGGAGTGACCGGGCTCGAACCGGCGACCTCCTGCGTGACAGGCAGGCGCTCTAACCAACTGAGCTACACCCCCACTATTTTGATTGGTGGGCGGTAAAGGACTCGAACCTATGACCCTCTCGGTGTAAACGAGATGCTCTACCAACTGAGCTAACCGCCCAAAACAAACAATTCCGACATATACATCAAATAGTTCTCAATGTAAAAATTTATTTAAGGTTTCATTAATTCACGGTATTATCATTAAATATGATTCTAAATTGTAGTTCGTGTCAAAAAAAATTTATTGTACCAGATAGCGCAATATCTGAAAAAGGTCGCCTAGTTCAATGTAGCGCGTGCGGTAATAAATGGACTCAATATCCAGAAAAAACACCTCTCAAGGAAACTAAGATTAATAATGAGATGGCAGATAAAGTTATAAAAAAAGAAAATAAACTTAAAAAAATTAAAAAAAAATTAAAAACCCCCTACACAAAAGAATACCTAAAAAAAAAGCACGGACTGAAAATTATTGACACAGATGAAAATATTGCAAAGAAAAAATCACATCTACCTAATGTTGGATTCGGTTTTTATAATTATATAATTACTTATACAATTATATTCATTACATTTTATGGAATTCTCCACTTAACTAGAGATCAAATTAATATATACTATCCTCAGTCTGGTGTTTATTTAGATTATTTTTTTGAAACAATTAATAACTTTAAATTAATAGTAAATAATATAATTTCTAATTAATTAAATAATAAATTTTATTTCTCTAAATCTTTGATATTTATAAAATTACTTGAAAGGTTTTGATTATTTTTTTTAATTTCATCAAAAAAGTTCCATGCAAGAACAAGAATGGTACACTCTTTGTTAGCTATTTTTTTTTTGTCTTTAATTGGTATTTTGACACCAGGAATATATTTTCCATGTTTAAGTTTATTGTCTTCTACAACAAATTTTACTTGATCGGTAATACCAAAAAAATTTAAGGCTGTTGTTGCCTTTGCTGGAGATCCGTAGCCAATAATGTCTTTGTTGTTATGTTTTAAATTGTTAAGATTTTTTATTACGTTATCTCTTATTTTATAAACTTTTTCTCCAAATTTTTGGTAGGTTTTAAAATCTTTAATTCCGAATTTATCTTCTTCACTCAGAAGTAGTTGAACACTTTTCTCAACTTTTATATTTTTATTTTTTTTGATATAAACTCTTATAGACCCACCATGTGTAGAAATTTTTTCAGCTCTAAATATTCGTCCTTCAAATTGTGAAAAAAAATTAATTAATGAAGTAAGTGACCAGTAATTATAATGTTCATGATAAATATTATCAAAAGTCAAATCTTTGAGAGTGTTAAGCAAGTATTGGACCTCTATAATAATGGTGCCATTTTTACTTAGTAGCTTAAACATACATTCTGCCATTTCTTTAAGTTTGTCAGAGTGCGCAAATACATTTGATGCCAATATTAAATCAGCATTTTTTTTGATTTTTTTAAGTGATTTTTTTTCTAAAAAACCATTGTATGTTTTAATTTTATTCTTGTTAGCAATTTTTGCTAAATTTTTAGCAGGCTCTACTCCAAGTATTCTATTAAATTTTAAATCCTTAAAAGGCTTAAGAGCAACGCCATCATTACTGCCGATATCTATTATATAAGATTTTTTTGGGTGTAATTTGAATTCTTTTATATATTTTTTTGAAGCATTTACGAAGTGATTCCTAAAGGACTCAGAGGTAGAGGAGGTATAAAGATAGTTAGAAAACATTTTCTTTGGATCAACAGTCACTGATAGTTGGCAGTTATGACACTTGTCACAGTAATTCACTTCAAGAGGATAAAGGTCACATTTTTCATCTTTTTTATTTAAAAGATTATTTGCTAGTGGTTGATATCCTAAGGAAACAACTCTTTTTAATTTGGTGTTTCCACAAGATCTACAGTCAAATTTATAACAACTTAATAGTAGATCTTTTTCTTTATCATCTACAAAAACATGTTTTATTGTATGTGTGACTCCATAATTATCATGTTCTCTTTCTCCTCTAACTAAATTCAAAAAAATTGTATCTTTAGAAAAAACCATTGTATGGGCCACATTGGGTTTGATCACTGATAACTGCCCTTCGTTTACAACTTGTGTTATCTTTGGAGAATTTTTGTTAAGTAAATCTTGAAAAACTTCTATAATTTGTCCTTTAACAAATAAACATTTTTGTTCCTGAACTGGATGGTAATGATTGGCTCTTGTTGTGCCTTTTTTTGAATCTATTAATCCAATTAGATTAATTGGCTCTGTTAATTCATGATTGCTAATTTTACCTCTATCATCAATATATTCATCTTCTCCATCTTTTACATATTCTAAATTTTTGTTTAAATCTATTTTAGACCATTTAAATATCATTTCTTTAATACTTTCGTTTAAATTATATAAAAATTTAAATCCTTGGCTTAAAATTTTTTTATTAGATAACGAAAAACCTAAATTTGGAATTTCATCATTAGTTTCTCTTAAAATTATTTTTGGATTATATTTTTTGCATAAATTAGCAACTTCTTTCACGGATATTGTTTCTTTTGTTAAGTTAAATAATTCTGATGAAATATCTTCTCTTTCTTCCATAAATTTAAAACATCTTGCAACATCAATTAAAGGAACTAGGCTTTTAATTTGTTTTCCTCCTGCGAAAAGTTTTAAAGTTCCGTCTTGGGATGCTATTTTAGAAAAGAGATTTGGCATAATATCGATACGAGCTGTATCTGTTGAATACCCATAAACAGAACCCAATCTAAGAATAATATAATTTTTTCCAGAATCTTTCAGTTGTTTTTCATTTATAGCTTTTGATGTTGCATAAGAAAGTATAGGACTAATTTCTTCCTCCTCCCCAATGTCATTTCTAACTTTTTCTATTCCCTCGTAAACTACATGGGTTGAAGGAAAAATAATTTTACATTTTTGACTGATTGCATTTAAAATATTTTGCGTTCCTTCCTCTGCAATTAGTTTTATTTTTTTATCATTATCTTTGTTGCTTTCACTTTTTACTCGTGGAACGTCTGTTATACCAGCCAGATGATGAACTACGTCGACTTCTTTGCAATATTTATTAATTAATTCCCGGTCTAAAATATCACCGTGTACAAAATTTATGTTCCAATTTCTTAATTGATTCACTCTTTCAGAAACAAACCTATTATCAATAACTGTTATTTTGTTATTCCAGCTTATTCCTGAGTATATTTTGCATAGTTCTGTGCCTATGTAGCCGAGTCCTCCGGTAATGACTATATTTTTTTGCATTTAAAATTATTTTATAATTTACTTATTATATAATTTATTATAACTCAATCTTTATGAATATCTATGATTGCTTCATGTATTATGATGAGGATATGGTTTTAGATTTAAGGCTAAATATTTTAAATAAATACGTTAAAAAATTTATAATTACCGAGTCTATCTATACGCATAGTGGTAAAAAGAGAGATTTAAGGTTTAATATAAACAATTTCAATAAATTTAAAGATAAAATTGAATACATTGTTGTAGAAGAATTGCCTAACAGTATTGAAGCCTTAGAAACAGAAGACACTTTAAATCAAAAGAATTCTAAAATTTTACTAAACGCCCTTAGAAGAGAAAACTACCAAAGAAATAGGTTGATGGATGGAATAAACAAAACCAATGACAACGATTTAATAATAATAAGTGATGTTGATGAAATACCAAATTTAACAAAATTTAAATATAAATATAAATTTAATTTTTTTATACAAAAAATGATTTATTATAAATTAAACTTGAAGCACCCTACGCTTAATTGGGTTGGTCCAAGAGCTTGCAAAAGAAAAGACTTAGTTTCTCCTCAATGGTTAAGAAATATAAAAGACAAAGACTATCTTTACTGGAGATTAGATGTGCTTTTTTCTAATAAAAAATATTTTAACATAAATAGAATATATGATGGTGGATGGCATTTCACTAGTATAAAATCTCCAGAAGATATTCACTTTAAACTTTCACACTTTTTACATCACTTAGAGTATGAAGAAAGTAAACTTAATGTTGATGATATGAAAAAAATGGTTAAAGAAAAAAAAGTTTTATATGATCATGCTTCAGATAAAAGAGGAAGCAAATGGAGTTCGTCAATTTCTTTAGAAAAAATACCTGATAATGAGTTACCGGATTTTATAGTTAAAAATATAAATAAATATAAGAACTGGTTAGATTAAAATACTTAATAAATTTTAATGTCTACTTGATGTAGTTTTTTGATTGTTATCTTTAGAAATTTGACCTACATCAACCCACTCAACTCTTTTAAGTGTTTTTGTCAAAGCGTGTTTTAAAACTTCATCAACATTGTTAACTGGAACAATTTCTATATTCTTTTTAATAACTTCCGGAATTTCTACTAAATCTTTTTTGTTTTCATTAGGTATTATTACTTTTTTAATTCCAGCTCTGTGTGCTGCTAATAATTTTTCTTTAAGTCCTCCTATTGGTAGCACAATACCTCTTAAGGTAACCTCGCCAGTCATAGCAACATTTTTATCAACTGGTATTTCTAAAATTGCAGACACTATAGAAGTAACCATACCTACACCGGCTGATGGACCATCCTTTGGTGTAGCCCCTTCTGGAACATGAATGTGAAAATCTTTTTTTTCGAAAATTGGTGGAATAATTCCATAATCTAAACTTTTAGATCTGATATAGGATTTTGCTGCTTTAACTGACTCTTGCATAACATCTCCCAACATGCCTGTTATTTGCATTTTTCCTTTTCCAGGCATTACAACTGTCTCAATTTTTAAAATCTCTCCCCCAACTTCAGTCCATGCCAAGCCAGTAACAACTCCTATTCTATTGTGAGATTCTATTTCACCATAATTAAATTTTTCAACTCCTAAGTATTCAGCTAAATCTTCTTTTGTAAGTGGATTACTAGTTTTTTCATTAGCATCAATTTTTTTTACAGTTTTCCTAGCTATCTTAGAAATTTCTCTTTCCAAATTTCTTACACCTGACTCTCTTGTGTAGTTTCTAATAATCGATCTATTAATATTTTCATCAATATCCCATTCATTGTCTTTCAAACCATTATTTTGACTTTGTTTTGGTATTAAATATTTTTGTGAAATGTTTATTTTTTCATCCTCGGTATAACCAGGTATTCTAATAACCTCCATACGATCTAATAATGGAGGGAGGATATTTAAAGTATTAGCAGTTGTTACAAACATTACATCTGAAAGATCGTAATCTACTTCTAAATAATGGTCGTTAAACTCTTTATTTTGCTCTGGATCTAACGCTTCTAAAAGAGCTGAAGACGGATCGCCTCTATAATCATTTCCAACTTTATCGATTTCATCTAAAAGAAATAAAGGATTTTTAGTGCCAGCTTTTTTCATCATTTGAATAATTTTTCCAGGTAAAGAGCCGATGTAGGTTCTTCTGTGTCCTCTGATTTCAGCTTCATCTCTAATTCCGCCTAATGAGATACGAATAAATTTTCTACCTGTGGCTTTGGCTATTGATTTTCCTAGAGAAGTTTTTCCAACACCTGGGGGGCCCACTAAACATAAGATTGGACCTTTTAACTTTTGTATTCTTTTTTGTACAGCTAAAAATTCAATAATTCTCTCTTTTACTTTTTCTAAACCATAATGGTCTGTATCTAATATTTTTTGTGCACTTTTTAAATCAGTATTAATTTTACTTTTATTACTCCAAGGCAATTCTGTCATCCAATCCAAATAATTTCTTACCACTGTAGCTTCGGCAGACATAGGGCTCATTGATTTTAGTTTTTTTAATTCAGCGATACATTTTTCATGGACAAGCTTAGGCATTTTTGCTTTATTTATAGCTGTGCTTAGACCTGATATCTCATCCTTGCCCTCATCTATTTCTCCTAGCTCTTTTTGAATGGCCTTCAATTGCTCGTTTAAATAGTATTCTCTCTGAGTTTTTTCCATTTGATTTTTAACTCTTCCTCTAATTTTTTTTTCAACTGAAATTACGCTTGTTTCTTTGTCAACTAATTCAAAAATTTTTTCTAATCTTTTTCTTAAATCAATTATTTCTAACAGTTCTTGTTTTTCAAAAATTTGTAAATTCAAACTAGAGACTATGTTGTCAGCTATTTGAGATGGGTCTTTAAGTTTTTTTATATTATTTACTGAGTCTGCTAAGTCTCTTTTATTAAGAATCAAAAGTCTTTCAAATTTTTTTAACAGACTTTGTGCATACATTTCTGATTCTTTAGTTTTGTTTGTGTCTTCAACAACTTTTGTATTACAGCTCAAAAAATTTGTGTTTTCTTTTTTTATATCTAAAATTTTAACTCTTTTTTCACCTTCAACTAATACCTTTACAGTTCCATCTGGCAACTTTAAAAGTTGTAAAACTTTACTCATACATCCGTAGGAGTAAATATCTTTAGCTTCAGGATCGTCTATTTCAGAATTTTTTTGAGCAACTAGTACTATTGATTTATCTGTTTTCATTACTTCTTGAAGAGCTTTAATTGATTTTTCTCTACCAACAAACAGAGGTACTACCATTGAGGGGAAGATAACTATATCTCTTAAAGGTAAAAGTGGTTTAGAGTAAATTTTGTCCATTGCTATATATATATGGTAATTATTAATAGAATATCAAGAAACTTTTTAGTTTTAAGCTACTGATGTTGACTGTTTTTTGCCGTATGTGACAATTGGATCTGAATCACCGTTGGCGGCTGATTTGTCCACAGTAACCTTAAGAACATTTTCTAGCTCAGGCAGCTCAAACATAGTTTTTAAAAGTATATTTTCAATTATTGATCTTAATCCTCTAGCACCAGTTTTTTTAGTAATAGCTTTTTTGGCAATTTGAACAAGTGCCTCATCTTTAAACTCTAATTCAGCATTTTCAAATTCAAATAATTTTTTATATTGTTTAATTAAAGAATTCTTAGGCTCTTTTAATATCTTGATTAAAGACTCCTCGTCTAAATCATTAAGCGTAGCTATAATGGGCATTCTTCCTATAAATTCAGGTATCAAACCGTATTTTATAAGATCTTCTGGCTCTAACCCCTTCATAGTTTCTGATAAATTTTGCTCTTCAATAGCTTGAACTTTTGCTCCAAATCCTATCGAGGTGCCTCTTCCTCTGTTATTTATAATTTTATCTAAACCAGAAAAAGCTCCCCCGCAAATAAATAAAATATTAGTAGTGTCAACTTGTAAAAATTCTTGTTGAGGATGTTTTCTACCTCCTTGTGGTGGAACACTTGCAACTGTTCCTTCCATTATTTTTAAAAGCGCTTGTTGTACGCCTTCTCCTGAAACATCTCTTGTTATAGATGGATTTTCAGATTTTCTACTAATTTTGTCAACTTCATCTATATATACAATTCCTCTTTGTGCTTTTTCGACATTATAATCAGCTGCTTGCAATAATTTTAATATTATATTTTCAACATCTTCACCAACATAACCGGCCTCCGTTAAAGTCGTAGCGTCAGCCATTGTAAATGGTACATCTAAAATTCTCGCTAAAGTTTGTGCTAAGAGTGTTTTACCACATCCTGTAGGACCAACTAAAAGAATGTTTGATTTTGAAAGCTCAACATCTTTGTTGTTTTTGCTTTCATGGTTTAATCTTTTATAATGATTGTGTACTGCTACAGACAAAACCTCTTTGGCGAATTTTTGACCAATAACATATCCATCTAGAATATCACATATTTCTTTAGGGGTAGGAACTCCATCTTGGTGTTTTATTAATGAACTTTTGTTCTCTTCTTTAATAATGTCCATACAAAGCTCAACACACTCGTCACAAATAAATACTGTAGGACCAGCGATTAATTTTCTTACTTCGTGTTGGCTTTTTCCACAAAATGAACAATACAGAATATTTTTATTATTTTTTTTTTCAGTCATAACGAATCAATATTGAAATAATAAATTACAAGAATAACTATATCAAGTATAAGTTGTGAGATAGCCTAGATGTTGTGTATTATTTTCTTTTTTCCACTACAGAGTCAATTAAGCCGAATTTTTGAGCTTCAACCGCTGTCATAAAATTATCTCTTTCTAAAGCAGCTGAAATATCTTGAACTGACTTGCCAGTATGTTTGGAATATATTTTATTCAATCTTTCTTTTAATAATAAAATTTCTTTAGCGTGAATTTGAATGTCCGTAGCTTGGCCTTGAAATCCTGCAGATGGTTGATGAACCATTATTCTTGAGTTGGGTAAAGAAAATCTTTTTCCTTTTTCGCCTGCTGCCAAAAGAAAAGATCCCATAGATGAGGCTTGCCCAATACACAAAGTTGAAACAGGAGAGTTAATATACTGCATAGTATCATATATTCCTAGTCCAGCAGTAACTAACCCTCCAGGACTATTAATATAAAAATAAATTTCTTTTTTGGGATTTTCAGACTCAAGAAAAAGCAATTGTGCTGTCACTAAAGATGCGACGTTGTCATTAACAGGTCCTACTAGAAAAACTATTCTTTCTTTCAAAAGTCTTGAAAATATATCATAAGCTCTTTCCCCTTTACTGGTCTGTTCCACGACCATTGGTACTAAGCTATTTAACTGTTCTTCAATACGACTCATACAAACTTATACAACTTATGATTACTTTTTACTAATTTTTGTTTTGGCTTTTGATTTTTCTACAGTTTTGGACTCTTTTTTCTTTTTATCATGTTCTTTTAAATTATTAAAATTAGATATTATCTTTTCAGCTTCTGCAGTAGTTAAATTTTTTGTGGTTATTTTTATCTTTGTTTTTAAAAGAGAAATAATTTTTTCTTCGTAAATAGCTCCCTTTAGACTTTGCACTGCATTTGGGTTTTTTTGATAATGTTCCATAACCATCTTCTCTTGGCCCGGCATTCCTCTAGCTTGTTTGTTAATTTCATTTTTTATTTCTTCTTCAGAAACTTTTAAATTATTTTTTTCTCCATATTCATTTAAAAGTAATCCTAATTTTATTCTTGATTCAGCTATTTTTTCATTTTTATTTTTATTTTTGTCTTTTTCGTCTTTTTTAAGATTTTGTGTAATGGATATTAATTCCTGATCTACTAAATTTTTAGGTAATTCAACTTCATGCGATTTTTCAATTTGATCTAAAATTTCTTTTTTAGTTATTGAGTCGAGGGCTTGTTTGTATTGAGATGATATTTGTTTTTCTATTAAAACTTTTAAATCACTCAAGTCTTTTGCTCCCATATTTTTTGCAAAATTATCATCTATTTTAGTTTCACCTGATTTTTTTACATTTAATATTTTACATTCAAATTTTGTATTTTTGTTTGCTAATTCTTTTTTAGGATGGTTTGCTGGCAGAGTTGAATCAATAATTTTAGTATCATTTTTTTTTACTCCAACTAATTGTTCATCAAATCCCTTAAGAAACAAATCTTTTCCTATCTCTAATTGTACACTCTTCCCTTCACTACCTTCAAATTTTTTTCCATCAACTGTTGCTGAGTAATCAAAAATTACTTGATTTCCTATTTCTGCTTTTTCACTATCTTTTTTGTCTGTAAACTGTTTATGCTGTGCAGATATTTCTTTTAATTTTTCTTCTATAATTTTATTTTCAATTTTTACCTTATATTCAGCTGCTTTATAATTATCTAACTTGTTAAGTTTAATTTGTGGTAAGGAGTCGATCTCAAGTGTGTAATTTAAATCTTTACCCTCGCCAAAAGTTTTAAGATCAATTTTAGGTTGTCCCGCTACCTTAATTTTTTTTTCCTCGATCGCTTTACTTGAAGTTTCTTTTAATATGTTGTCAATAACCTCACCGTAGATAGCTTTCCCAAATTGAGATTTTATAACAGCTGCTGGCACTTTTCCGGGTCTAAAACCTTTTAAATTTACTTCAGATTGCAACTGAACTAATCGTTCATCAAGTTTTTTTTGAATAGTTTTTTTATCAACTACAATTGATAAATTTGTTCTCAAACCTTTTTTAGACTGCACTTCTATTTTCATAACTTTTTTTTGGTGGGCAAGAAGAGACTCGAACTCTTAAGCCTTGCGGCACTGGTTTCTAAGACCAGCGCGTATACCAATTCCGCCACTTGCCCCACATTTTATTATTATATTCACCTTAATCTTCAATTTTTAACTATTTTTTTTATGAAGATTAAAACTTTTTGTTTGTACAGTATTTAGTTTTTTTTTCTAGATTTAATTTCCTTAATTTTATAGCTTAAAACCTACAAAAGACCTAAATCTTAGGTTAATTCTTGATTGTAGATATTAATAATTCCATATTATATGATTATTATCTTTTTACATGATCAAAAAAATCAAAATTAGAATTAATAAATTAGATAAATTAACTAGTGTAATAACTGTAAGTGGTTATGGGATTTCTTACGGCGTAGATGTTGATCACAAAAAAAATATTTATATCCCTAGTTTTGATAGAGGTTTGATATATAAAATTTCGAGTAATTTGAAAGTTGTAAAGTCTTACGATTTAAATAAAAAAGGTTTGGTAGAAACCAAACAAAGTTTTGGACATATATTAAAACCCCACGAGGTATCATTTGATTCAAAAAAAAATATTTATATTACTGAAATGGGATACGGTTATGGAAATTGTGCTGGAAGAGTGACTAAAATATCCCCATCTGGTAAATTGCTTAAAATTATAGGCTTAAATCATAATAATGGTAAGGGATTAAATGCTCCTACTGTTTCGTTTCGAGCAAAAGATAAATGCCTGTATGTATCTGAGTGGAAAGCAAATAAAATACTAAGATATAATAAAAAATATGAGTTAACTGGATGGTTAGGTAAATTTAATGGTTATGAAAAAGAAAAAAAGGAATTTTTTTTCAGATGTAAAAATAAAAAAGGTTATTTAAATCATCCTCATGCATTGCGTTTAGGTCCTGATAATAATTTATACGTAGTTGATACTAACAATCATAGAATTGTAAAGTATGATATTAATGGAAACTACATAGGTTGGTTGGGAAAAAAAGAAAATGGAATAATAAATAATAATTGGTCTAAAAATGGCAACTCTGTTAAAGGTAAAGAGTTAGGTGCGTTTAGTGGGCCTTTAGATTTAGAATTTTATAATAATAAAATTTATATAAGTGATAATGATAACCATAGAATTTTAAAATTAGATTTGTCAGGAAAAGTGATGGGTTGGATTGGAAAAAGTAATAAATCAAATAGAAATATTATTTGGATGACAAAGGGATATTCTTCAAGAGACAAAGGTATATATGGTTTTAGCAACCCTTTTGGTTTGAGGGTTAGAAAAAATTTTTTATATGTAGCTGATAGAGGCAATAATAGAATTAAAATAATTAAATCAAAATTAATTAACTAATAAATTTTATTAATATCAATAATATCTTACTTATTTCTTATAATTTTGTCTTAAAGTTAAATTTGTCTTTTAAATCCCTAAATTTTGTAATAAAAAAAGAAAATTAAATGATTAATTTTTTACAAATCTCAAATTTAAAATTATAAAGCTACAAAATGAAAAATTTTTTTAGATGTAAAAGATGTTTTTTTCCTAACACTAAGCCTTCTCTTCACTTTGATAAAGATGGTATTTGTTTAGCTTGTAAATTTACTGATTACCACGAAAATGAAATTAATTGGGATAAGGCAGCTGAAGAATTTGACAAGATTTGTAAAAAAATAAAAAAGGAAACTAAGGGAAATTACGATTGCATAATACCTGTAAGTGGAGGAAAAGATAGCACCTATCAAACTCATGTTGTTACAAAAATTGGAGGCCTTAAACCCTTGTTAGTTTCTTTTGAGCCATCTTACCCAACAAAGATAGGTGAAGAAAATCTAAACAATTTATCTAAAACATATGGTTGTGATGTCATACAACTAAAAAAATCAAAATCTACTTATAGAAAATTAGCTAAAGCAGGTTTTGAAATTATAGGTGATCATGAATGGCCAAATCACGTTGGTATATATTCGTGGCCGATCAGAATGGCAGTACAAATGGACATTAAACCTATTTTTTGGGGAGAACTTCCCGGGTTAATAGGTATGGGTAGATGGGATTTTTTAATAAAACAAAAAAAAATAAATAGAGATTGGGTTGAAGAGCATGTTGGGATGAACGGACTTAGGCTTAATGATATATTAGAATTTGACAAAACATTAAGTAAAAAAGACGTACTACCATACACGTATCCTGATACAAAAATGATTACAAAAAAAAAATTACAACCCTATTTAACCGGTCAATTTTTTAAATGGGACTGGGGAAAAGTC
>Ga0307986_10000217_pt1 | contig 43199 bp, 28 predicted proteins | sample EllFjometageno82_FD_203170 | JGI IMG/M metagenome (GOLD analysis project Ga0307986, IMG submission 203170) | Marine microbial communities from Ellis Fjord, Antarctic Ocean - #82 | ecosystem: Environmental > Aquatic > Marine > Unclassified | place: Southern Ocean | collected 2014-10-09 | reverse complement strand
AAGGCCAAGCACCTTGGCTAAACGGTGGTAATCAATGGACAATATGGGTTAAAGTATTGCCTTCATCAAATTAATCAAACGATTAGTTAGTTGTGAAATAGTGGATGAGCCAGCGCGAAGCGGTTATATTGAGAGTGTTTGTCGCTCGCTTTAGTGCCACCATGGCTTAGCGGTATAGCACCTCATTGGTAATGAGGAGGTCGCGAGTTCAATTCTCGCTGGTGGCTCCTTTGATATCTTATGTTGGCAGCGGAGCCACCAGCGAAGGATGTACTAATGGAATCCAATTTCTACTGATCAGAATTGGTTTTCGCACTTCCCTCTAATGATTGATGCTTTAGGCGGTCCAGTGCTCACCTCTCTCTGTTGGCTCTTTGATATTTGTTGCTGGCAGCGGAGCCACCAGCGAAGGATGTACTAATGGAATCCAATTTCTACTGATCAGAATTGGTTTTCGCACTTCCCTCTAATGATTGATGCTTTAGGCGGTCCAGTGCTCACCTCTCTCTGTGGCTCATTTGGGATTTGATCTTGAATAAATGATGATTACCAGTCCAGTGCTCACCTCTATCTGATGGCACTTTGTGTATTCCGAGTTTTTCTATAGGTCGGGAAAGTGCTCCCTTGGCGAGTATTCTCCCTCAAAGTATAATAGGCGTTTTTGGTAGTTGGGTGATTGGAGAGGGAAACTTTTCCAGATGGGATGCAACATGCAGGGAAATAACGAAAGTAAGGTCGAAATGCGCCAGAGAGTGCTCGACCTTCAGAGCCAAGTAGATGAATTAAAAGACCTAGTCAACACTTTACTGAGTGTCATTGTTGAGGAACCAGATGGAGTGCACACCGGTGCTGCGCCATCTATTCCTGGACATCCTCAGAGCAATTATTGCATGTGAGATTATCCTTTAATTACAGCTATTGGATTTAATCTAACCACGGGTCTTGCTAGGCCTGCAGCATTTGTAATAGAAATCACTTCATCTACATCTTTGTATGCTGATGGTGCTTCTTCACTCAAGATATTGTCTGTGGAAGCATGTATCCTTATTCCTGAATTTTCTAATTGCCTTTTCAATGCTTTACCGTCGATTGTTCTTCTTGCTTTGGTTCGTGATAATGCACGACCTGCTCCATGGCAAGAAGATGCAAAGGCATGGTTTTGTCCAGTTTTAGGAGCGGCCATTATCCATGAGCCACTACCCATATCACCAGGTACCAAAACCGGTTGTCCAGTTAGTTTGAATGATTCGGCTATATCTGGATGGTCACCACCAAATGCTCTGGTAGCACCTTTGCGATGAACACAGCACTGACATGAACTTCCTGCGATTATATGGGTTTCTTTTTTAGCGATATTATGGGCTACATCATACAGTGTTCTCGCCTCACCATCTATCCCCATTTCTAATTCCAATACCGTTCTTAGGCGTGTAGCAAGGGCTGCTCGATTGGCAAAGGCGAAATTTGCAGCAGCATTCATCGAATCAAAATATTCCATTCCTTGTTTAGAATAAAATGGAGCGGCTGCAAGTTGTCTATCAGGTAATTCATAGCCCCATTCTTCATTTACCCAGAGATCGCCTTTTTTCTTATATCGCTGCTCAAGACCTCTGACGTGATCTGTGCAGACCTGATGTCCTAATCCTCTACTGCCAGAATGAATCATTGCCAAAAGTTGATTTTCATATAATCCCCATTGCTTAGCAGTTTCTTCATCTACTACTGAACCAACAGTTTGCAATTCAAGAAAATGATTTCCGCTACCGAGTGTTCCCAATGCTCGTAATCCTCTTTCTCTTGCTCTTTGAGAGATATTCGCTTCCACAGTTTCAAGATATCCATTTGATTCAATATGCGGTATGTCTTCATCCAATCCAAAACCTAGTTCAGCAGCAACGCTTGCTCCTCCACCAATAATTTGGTCTAATTGTTGAGGTGAAATGTCTAGGCCACCCTTGCCACTGGCACCTGCAGGAATTCTTCCTGCCAACCTACCGGCTAATTTCTTCAAATTGGGAATGTCGTCGAGTGTTGCATCAAGCGCCATTACCCTAACACCACAATTGATGTCAAAGCCAACACCACCAGGTGAGATAGCACCGCCCAATTCACCTGCTTCAGTATCAGTAGCGACTACGCCACCAATTGGAAATCCATATCCATAATGCCAATCAGCCATAGCCCACGCTTCGCCAACGACACCTGGCAAACTTGCAGTATTGACCAATTGCTCAGGGGCTCTGTCATCACCATGCTTTGCTAGATGCTCAGGGGTGGTGACCATACGAGCATCAACTTTCATGTTGCCATGAGCTTTTATTCGCATTGTGCCATCGCCTTCGTCGATGAGGTGGGCACGCCAATCTTCGCTCATTGTGTGGTTGTCAGGCGAGGCACACTTGAGACTTGTCCTTCACAACAATCTCAACATTACCCATTTTTGGATAGTGAAGCAACATAGGCTTGAAGGGGTATGGGCGCCTCGGCGATTTGTTCCTCAAGGAACAGGTGTTTATCATGGGCCTTCCTCCTATCGATTTGGCTGTATTCCATGAGCACGGATTCGTTCGTAAACAATGTACTGTTTCGGACCTTTGGTTTTGGTCTACCGATGCTGATCGGGTTACTTGCGGAGACACTACTGAAGACGAATATACATTTATCGGAAAGCCGCTAATCGCTGGCTTTCCAATGCGTGGTAAACAATTGAAGGATAAGATGAGAGAGGCTTTCTTATCGTTTTTTGAAAATGTATCTCATACACGTATTGCGCCATATCCTGTACTGGCAAGATGGAGAGATGACATTCACTTAACAATTGCAAGTATCGCTGATTTCCAACCGCATGTTACTTCTGGTGAGGTTGAGCCACCAGCCAATCCATTAACCATTTCTCAACCTTGTATTCGTTTGACCGATGTTGACGCAGTAGGTCGTTCTGGACGCCATTTAACAACCTTTGAAATGATGGCGCATCACACATTTAACCGTCCTAGTGAAGGAAAAATTTACTATTGGATGGAGGAATGTGTAGAATATTGTCACCAGTTATTAACCGATACTTTTGGTATTGACGCAAATGAAGTCACCTATGTTGAGAATCCGTGGTGTGGTGGCGGAAATGCTGGTTCTGCTGTTGAGGTTATAGTAGGCGGATTAGAATTAGCAACCTTAGTTTTCATGAATCTTGAAGAAGATCCAGATGGAGAATATGAACTGAAGGGTGATAGATATTCTGAAATGCCGTTACAAATAATCGACACCGGTTATGGTTTGGAGCGTTTTTGTTGGGCAGCAGCAGGAACTCCGACAATCTACGAAGCGATTTATCCGGTTACTGTTGCATGGTTGAAGCAGTTATCTGGTTTCGATACGATTTCATCAAAGTGGCCACAACTGGACTTGGACAAATTCTTGGGTGAATTGAGCCGGCTAAATGGAATCATGAATATTGAGCCGGGAGTTGATGCAAATCAATTGCAAGCAACTTTGATTCGGCGCCTAGGAGAAAGAGGAGTTGAAGTAAGCGCCGAGCAATTTAGCGCGATTACTGAACCACTGGTACGAATTTATGCCATACCAGACCATTTACATGCACTTTGTAATATGCTAGGAGATGGGCTTGTTCCATCAAATGCAAAAGCAGGATATCTGGCAAGAATGCTAGCGAGAAAGACACTGAGAATGCGTGATGACCTTGGCTTGAAAGTTAGTCTTGCAGAATTGGCCACCCACCATATCGAAGTCAATTTGGGTGGTGAAAAGATGAAACAAACATCTGATGGCCTATTGAAAATATTAACTTTAGAAGAAGAAAGGTACGTTGAAATGCTTAGAAAGGGGCAAAATGTGATTCACACTCAACTTGCTAAAGTTCCTCAAGATGCTAGCGAGATTCCTGATGAAGTCCTTTTCAATCTAAATGATTCTCATGGATTAACCCCTGATATGTCGGTCTCACTGGCAGTGGTAGCAGGTTGGACTAATGTCACACTGAGAACAGGTTTTTCTGCAGAAATGGCTGACCGACACGCTAAAATCGCCAAGGCTGCGGCCAAAGAGATTACAGTGAAGCCAATTATTGAATCAATACCAACATTGCCCAATACAGTGGCTCTATATTATGAGGATGTTCAACAAAGTGAATTCGATGCAAGTGTACTGGCTTGCATGCCGCTAATTGGCAAGAATATACCACCTAATGCAACTCACGGGATTGTTTTAGGAAAGACCTGTTTCTATCCAGAAGGTGGTGGACAAGAAGGTGATCATGGAACACTATCTACTGACTCTTGCAATCGGACTGTATTGGATACAAGAAAGGTTGGTAATTTGGTAATTCATCTTACAGATGGTGCCTTTGAAGCTGGTGATTTAGTACACGGTTCACTTGATTGGAATCGAAGAAAGCAACTGATGGACCATCATACTGCGGTTCATATTGTCGGAGGAGCAGCAAGAAGAATTCTCGGACCTCATATCTATCAAGCCGGAGCCAATAAATCAACAGATTCTGCCAGATTGGACATTACCCATTTCCGCCGCCTGAGTAGAGACGATTTAGATGCGATCGAAGGACTGGCAAATGAAGTTCTAGGCCAGGTCCAAAGGACTGAAAAAACCACACTAAACCGCAAGGATGCCGATAGAAAATACGGATTTGACCTTTACCAAGGTGGAGCACCTAAAGGCAATGATATCAGGATTTTAAGAATCGCTGACCACGATATTCAAGCATGTGGCGGAACTCACCATGATGAGCCTGGACAAATAGGTTCGATTCGAATTATTCGCTCTGCTGCAGTTCAAGATGGAGTTGAGAGATTGCATATTGTTGCAGGTCAAGCAGCATTGGATTTTGCTAGAGAGCAAGATGAACTGTTGCGACAAACTAGTGAAATATTCACTGTAAGTAGTCAGGATTTACCAGCAGCAGCACAACGATTCTTCAACGAATGGAAGGACCAAAGAAAGAAGATTGAGCAATTAGAAGGCGAAATTGTCCGCCTACGTACAAGTGGTGGCGGTGAAACAACATCTGAAATCGATGGTGTTAGGGTCGTTATCATGGAAGCGGATGGAGACCTCAAAAAGATGACAAAAATGTTGAAAGAATTGACATTAGATTCATCGAAGCCAACTTTGGCAGTACTCGGTTCAAAAGTTGGCGGTGGAAAACTGATGGTTGCAGTAACCGATAATACAATTGCCAGTGAAAAATACAATGCAGTTGAAATCTTGAAAGAAATTGCTGGGCATATCAATGGTGGTGGCGGTGGCCGGCCAACTATGGCTCAAGGTGGTGGAACAAATCCTGAAGGTTTGGATAGTGCTCTGCAAGCAGCTAGAGATTTTGTCGCCAATTAATTCTATTGGAATTAATTATAACCAATTAATTATTTTACCAATTGATTATTTACCAATCGATACTATCCAAATTAATTATTGCGCCAATTGATTAGATTAGCGATTGTAGCGCAGCAATATCAAAATGCGATACTGCCTTTGATGCGGCTTCAGCAGGATAAAACCATGCTGCTTCAGAAATTTCTTCTGTCTGCAACTTTAATTCAGACAGTTGACCATTCCATTGTGAGCGATAGGTGAAGGAAACAAATGATATTCCTCTCGATGAAAACATTTGTTGGGTAATTATTGGTCTGTCATTTTGGAGAACTATTTCAAGGCCCAGTTCCTCTAAGGTTTCACGAACGCATCCTACCTCTGGATGCTCATCTTGATCCATATATCCTCCTGGTAGCGTCCAACTTTCTCTAAAGTGTCCACGTTCAACTTTACCCATCAATACTTGACCCTTTGAATTTGTAATGATAACCTTAGATACCAATCTGTGAATTGAGCGATATATCGCTTCTCTTGCAATAGGGTGAACCGAATTATCGGCTATCATATCATCTTTTAGTGCCCAATGGCCAGGCCATTCAATTTTTGGATAGCCCTTGATTACCGCAATAGTTTTCCCCAAGAAATGTATGTTAGTTATGTGTTTTTTATCCCACTCAATTGCCATCGCTTTGATTTCTTGTTGAGTAGGAAGTCGTAGTACTGGAACCGTTTCCATTCTGCCTTGAACTGGCAATTGTGGACCTTCGCCCAAATCATTGACCAGCAATACTTGCCCGTCATGTTCCAGATGAACGACTGTATCTGGGTGGCTCATAGATAACTCCACATTAGGCAAAGTGTTTGAATCACTCGGCTTCATCTTTACCAGTCAACAAGTTTTGCGTATAATCGATTTCATCATTGAATGTCGCCTCAGTGAGATATGATTCTGGTAATTCTTTCTTGACCTTTGCACCTAGATTTTTCAATTCGGCAGTTCGGCGAACTACATTGCCTCTTCCCTCTACTAACTGACTGTGTGATTGTTCAAATGAATCAGTTGCCTGTTTCAAACGTGACCCTAGTGTAGAAAATGATTTCAAAAATAGAGCGATTTGATCGTGCAGGCCACCAGCGGTTTCAATCAACTTCGTTTGATTCGCAGTCATTTGTTCGCGTTTCCACAAATCTTGAATTAACATTAATGCGGTCATTATTGTTGCCCCTGTTACAACCTTGACTTTGACATTGCCAGTGAGGTCTATATACAAATCTGGATTCATTCTCATCGCAGCACCGTAGGCACTTTCCAAGGGTACAAACATCAGAACGAAGTCTGGAGAATTGACTATATCCATATGAGTATAATTTTTGTCAGCAAGTATTTTTGCATGATTTTTTATTGAACTACAATGCTTTTTCATGGCATCTTCAGCATCGCTTTCATCTTCAGCATTAACATAATCATCCCAAGCCTTTAACGATACTTTGGAATCGATAATAATGTGGCGCTTTCCGGGTAGGTTTACGATAAAATCGGACTGTAATCTACTACCATCAGCAGCGGTTTCTCCCTTCTGTTTTAGGTAATCTTTGCCTTCAATGAATCCCATCCCTTGCAATAAATTTTCTAGAACCAATTCACCCCAAGCACCTTGTTTCTGTGAATCTGCCCTTAACGCATTTGTCAAGTTCTCAGTCCCTCTTGACAATTCCATACCCAAATCAGAAACTTGCCCAATCTCTTTACTTAGAGACTCACTTCTTTTTATTGTTTCACGTTCCATTCGCTCAATATTGCTCATGTAATCTTTCATGGCTTTGGATAGTGATTCTGTTGCAGTTGTAAATGTAGATGATTTATCCTTCTCAGCCTTTTCTACGACTTCATCGAAGGCCTTACGTGCTGCTAAATCGAATGCCTGCATCATTTGCCGGGAATTGCTCTCAGATTGCAACTTATCATTTTTACGAGATTCTTCTAGTGCATCATATCTTGCTTGGATTGACGCTAATCGTGTATTCAAATCTGATTGGGAGGTGATAACTTCTGATTTTAATTTTTGATTCATCAAAAACCAGACGCCAAATCCAACTATTATTGCGGCTGCTAAAATGTATAACTGCTCCATCTCGGTCTCTCCAATCTATTTAATTTGGCGAAGGTATATCAAGACACTTATCAACGAAGGAGTTGATGTTCGTCTCAAGGTTCAATAAAGAAGTGCTCATAGGGGCAGATATGGGTTTCGAACAACTAAACGATGGAGTATGGGCAAAGACATACCTATTGGTTGACGAAAATACAATGGAAGCGGCATTGGTTGACCCTGTGTACGATTATATGGATTCATACATAGAAACACTGGAGCAACAAAAACTGACCCTTCGTTATGCAATCGCTAGTCATACCCACGCAGATCATATTACTGCCTGTTTCAATCTCAGAGACCTCACTGGCTGTGAATATCTAATGTGGCATGAGACTGCATGCCTAGGGATTTCCAAATCTGTTCTCGACCAAGAGAAAGTGATGTTAGGCGCTCATCCGATCACTTTCCATTTTGCCCCAGGCCATACTTCCGATTCGATGGTTATTCATTTTGATAATTATTTGATGACTGGAGATTTTTTATTCACTGGCGAAGGTGGTGTTGGAAGAGATGATTTGCCTGGTGGAAGTATGAAGTTACATTGGGATTCTTTGCAAGTATTGAATCGCTTCGAAGGTACAGAAATGGTCTGCACTGGCCATGACCCTCCTGGTACTGTAATGCAGTCTTTGCAATGGAATCGAGAAAATAATTTTGTTTTAAAGATGAAAACTTTTGAGGAATACGAACTATGGCAAAACGAAAACAACATCAAATTGGGTTCAGTTTCTAAAATCAAAACAGCTATTCCTGCTAATTTGTCCAGGGAAATACCTGACGTTATTCCTTGGTTGCAGTGAAAATCGGGTCAATAGCACAAACTCTTATGAAAGACTTCAACAACTCTAGGGTTTTCGCAGGCATGGGGTTATTATGGCTATAGCAGTGGATACGAATGGTTTGATGTTGGCAATAGGCCTTCTATCCATCCCGTTATTACTGGCAATCCCTATGAAAATAACCTGGCAATACTGGATTGGTTCTGGGCATGAGGAGACTGAATACCGAGGTATGGTTAGGCAAATAATTGACTCGGGAAGGCAACTCTCTCCTTTTAGAGATACACTCGATGATTTGGCTAGAGGATTAAGGATAAAGCCGGGTAGACAAAGGTTGATTGAAGCAGATTTACTTCATCCTCTCGCACTATCACATTTTTTGATACTACCTGCTCTGATAATTTTCCCATTAGCAGTTGTTGTGGCCCTACCAGTTATCTTGGTAGGGTTACCTTTTTTGATATTAGTTGAATTCATATTGATTAAAAATAGAGTTCTAATGAAGAGTTTGAGATTGATTGAGACTTGGTTACATTGGCAAGTAATACACATTCCTAAACCACATAGAGGTTCAGTATTAACCAAGTCAGGAATCGGAGAGTTTTCACAGCACGTAGTACACTTCTCGCAAGTGCCTCAAGGAACTTTTCTTGGATTATTTGCTTGGCTGATGGTCCATTGGGCATTGAAAATAGATTCATTTGTCCTTGAACTTTCACTTGCAGCAGGATTTTACATTATACTATTGGGCTTCTTGAGTGTACTCAATACTGCATTTGAGTCTGATTTAGTGTTTGTAGATCCATCTAAGGGGAGATTGGTACCAGTAGACCAATGGTTAGAGAGTATTCTCAAACCGATTGTTGGGGCTGGATTACTATTTTTGATCGGTAGAAACTTGCTCGATGAGGCCAGAGGAGGCAATCCCGTATTGTTTGCAACCACCGTGCTCGCTCTCCTATACGGAGCTGCAATTGTCGGAATTGCTTATCGCTGGGGATATTCATTATGGCGAGGAAATAATGTTAGATCTCTTTTTGAGACGCAAATCATCGACGGATTGGCACCATTGTCCTATGACTTAACCCGCAATAAAGGAAGAATTGATTTTAGAGTGCGAATGACAATGGAGGAAAGAATCGAAACCATTTCTAAATTGCCAACAAATCAGATGTCTTTCGAAGCGTTACAAAACCTTCCGAAGAGTAGTACTTCTGACGTGATTCCAAATAACCCAATAAAATAGGCTCCTATTTTTGATTTACAAGCGAAAGTTGATGAGACTTAGTCATTCGCCTCAAGATTATGGCTAGAATCGCTGTCACTGATGGAATGGCTCCAGCAGCAATAGAATTGCTTGAAAAAGCAGGACATGAAGTTATCAATAAATCAATTGATGCCGCAGATTTACTTGGTGGGGAACTGTCAAATTTTGATGCAATTATTGTCCGCAGTGCAACAAAACTACCGGCTGAAGTAATATCTGCTACCGGTGAGCGTTTGAAGGTCATCGGACGTGCGGGAGTCGGTGTTGACAATATAGACATCAAAGCAGCCGCTGAAGCAGGAATTCCTGTTGTCAATGCACCTAGAGCATCAACTCAGTCAGTTGTTGAATTAACGATTGGCCACTTACTGGCTAGTCTTCGTCATTTACCTAAGGCAAATAAGGGTATGAGGGAAGGAAAGTGGGAGAAAAAAATCATGGGTGGTACTGAATTAAGTGGTAAATGCTTGGGATTGATTGGCTTTGGTAGAATCGCCCAAGGTGTTGGAGCAGTAGCGCAAGCAATGGGAATGGAAGTACATGCATTTGACCCATATCTGCCTGCTAAAATTGCCAAATCACAAAATACAACCCTGCACAAGTCAGTTGATACTTTATTCAAACAATGTACTCATATCTCAATACATTGCAATTTGACCGATGAAACTCATCATCTGGTAAACCAAGAACGAATGGCTATGATGCCTGGGAAGTCTAGAGATGGAATAAAATGTGGAAATCACGTTGTCAATTGTGCACGTGGCGGTATCATTGATGAGGTAGCATTGCTACAAGGCTTAGAACAAGGGGTAATTTCTTCAGCGGCTTTGGATGTATTCGAATCCGAGCCAGTGTCAGCAAATTATGCCCTAATTCAGCATGATAACTTTCACGGCACTCCACATATTGGAGCAGCCACATTAGAAGCACAGGCAAGAGTTGGCAGAGATATTGCCAACGCGATAATGACTGTACTTTCAGGTGAGCAATGCGAAACAACAGTCAATAAAGATCTGCTTTGAATTTGACAAAGTTTGAAATTATTATTTGAGTTTGTTAGTATTTTAGAGTTATAGTTAAACACCGCTGACGGTCAAGTAATATCAATGACTGGTGCTGGAATCAATTCTTCCGATGAAGGCGCAACTGTAGATGATGCTAGCAATAGTTCTGAGAGGATTATTGTTCATTGTGACTTAGATGCCTTCTTTGCAGCGGTTGAGACACTACATCACGACTTAGATCCAACAATTCCTCTAATTATCGGTTCTGAACCGAATCAAGGTCGTGCCAGAGGAATCGTTTCGACTTGTAATTATCCAGCGAGGAAATATGGTATTCATTCTGCCATGCCCATTGGAGAGGCATGGAGGAGATGTCCTGGTGCACCATATGGAAATGCCATCTATCTTAGCGGAACTAGAGGATTGTATAGTAGAGCAAGCCGAAAGGTAATGGAAGTTCTCAAGCCTTCAGCAATAAAATTTGAGAAAGCCAGCATTGATGAAGCCTATTTAGATATTACAGAATCGGTTGATGGTGATTGGGATTCAGCCTTTGCATTATGCCGTAAGTTACAACAATCGATATACAAAAAAGTTGGATTAACAGCTTCATTTGGTATCGGGCCCACTAGGATATTGGCAAAGATGTCAAGTGAAATAAACAAGCCCAATGGAATTTTTAGAATCTTACCGGATGAAATCCAAGAGTTTTTTGTTGACAGACCGGTTAGAGAAGTTCCCGGTGTCGGCCCCAAAACTGCAACTATGTTGGCTGAATGGGGGATTACAAGTGTCGATGAAGCATATGAAGTGGGTGAGTTGGCTCTGGCAAGAATGACAAATGAACGTTTTGCATCTTGGATAATTAGGCTTGCTGATGGAAAAACTACTAACGAAGTAAGTCCACTGAGAAGTCGCAAATCAGTTGGTAAAGAACATACTTTTGATGTTGACCAGTCTGATTCGGAAATAGTTTTGACAAGACTTAACCAATTGGTCACGACTGTTTTGAAAAGGGCCCAAGAGATGGGCGTTTGTGGAAGATTGGCTGAGGTTAAAATAAGGTATACTGGCTTTGAAACACATACCCATGGGCGCTCTATTCCTGTAGCGATGGATGATGCAGAGGTATTTTCTCGTCTTGCCCAACAACTTTTTGCTAATAACCTTCATCACAAAGAAAAAGTTAGACTCATCGGGTTTAGACTTGGCAATTTAGAAATGCCAATTTCACGGCAAATCACTTTGCAATTATAAGATCAATAACTCATTCTAGTGAATGCATACTGGTCAATATTGTTGTGAACTCACTTAGTTCGTCAGGGATTATAATTCCAGAAATTGGCTTATTTAGAGAGATACCTGCATCTTTCTTGCCGTTCCAAGTTGAAGAATTAAATTCTTGAATAGAACTTGTTAACTTTCTTAAATCATCACCTTGTGGCATATCAACTGCTAATTCATCAACAATATTTACTGGGAATGAATCAACATCTACAGCAGACTTTGAATAAATTGTTAGAGATATATGATGTGAGAAGAACGGGCATATCGGAGAGAATGCACTAAGGAAATCTCTAACAATTCTGTGAATTGTCCATGCCGCTGCTTCATCATCGTCGTATAGTCTGGATTTTACCATCTCTAGCCAGTGGCTTGGTAATACACCTGTAGCAAATGATTTTAATGCCTGAGTAGCAGTATAAATATCAAGGTCGTGCCATGATTTTTCAACGATTGACATTGTGTTTTGGAACTCTGCTATAATCCATTTATCCTCTATTGCTAAATCTGCAGGAGTCGTCTCTAAATCTTCTGGACAAGGGAACATCGAAGCAAATCTTGCAACATTGAACACCTTGGTCAAGACTCCGTAATACTTCTTTTCAATCTCTTCAGGATTAATGTGGAAATCATCTCCAACTTGAGCATCACATGCCTTCCATAATCGGAAACATTCAGAGCCGATTTTATTTGCTCGCAAACTTACGGTCTTATCAGGACCTTTGACCTTCCAAGAGCCAGTTTTACCACCGGCTCCACATTCAAGAACCGAATCTGCATCTATACCATTACCAAGTGATTTACTCATCTTACGGCCCCATGGGTCCATTCCCAAACCATCTATCCAAACATGATTGAATCCAGGCTTATCCAATAGTAATGTTGATTTCAATAAAGTATAGTAGAGCCATGTTCGAACGATTTCTTTTCCTTGAGGTCTTAGAGCGGTAGGGAATGCTTTTTCAAAGATTTCAGGGTGATTTAGGTATCCACTGACGAATAGGTTAGAGTTGGAAGAATCCATCCATGTATCAAACACCTTTTCCTCTCCACTAATCTCTCCAAGACTCTGTTTCAATTGTTGATATGAACCGATGTCCTCTCGAGTTTCCCGATCTAATACTCTGCTGTCAGTTGGTGGTGAGTCTTTCCAAGGTTGTACGTATGTTCCACTTGGAGGGACTATCACTTTAGTTTCATCTTGTGAATACCAGATTGGTATCTCGGTATGATACCATCTTCTTCGCGAAATAGGCCAATCAATACTGATATTATCCATCCAATCTATCAAAAATTGTTTATTTCTAACAGGGTGGAATTTGATTTCTTCAATATGTTCTTTCATCCTATCTTGGATGTGAGTTTGGCGGACATACCATTCCTTTAGCAGAATAGTTTCAACAGGATTTTTACCTCTCTCGGAAACAGGTATCTCTTGCTCACGTTCGACGATATCATGAATTTTACCATTTTCTTCAAGATATTCAATCACTGCCTTGCGAGCCTCTATGACCTTATTTCCATCCCAAGGTCCGGCAATACTGGTCATGCAACCATCCAAATCGATCGCTCTAAACGGAGTTAATCCCATATCTCTGAAAATTGCAACATCGTTTTGGTCACCGAATGAACATACCATCAGTACACCAGAACCGAAATCAGACTTAACAGATGTATGGGTTTTGATTTCAACAGTTGTTTCTCTTCCGCTAACTGGAACTGGTAAAATTATTCTTTTGCCAACTAAGTCTCTATATCTTTCATCATCTGGATGAACTACGACAATTCCACAAGCGCAAATTAATTCTGGTCTTGTAGTTGAAATTATTACTTCAATTCCATCCTCAGTAAGCCATTTGATGTCGACCAACTTAGTCTTTCTAGATTGACGTTCAACCTCTGCTTCTGCAATAGTAGTCCCTTCAACAGGGTCGTAGATATTAGGTCTAAGGTCTTCAATAATTTCACCTTTCTTGAATAGTTCTACGAAAATTGCTTGTGTAACTTGCCGATATTCAGGAGAGTCTGTGAGGTATTCTTTGCTAAAGTCACAGGATAATCCCACACGCTTTGCAGTATTCCTCATCGCTTGTGTAAATTCCTCAATCGTTTCCTTACAAAGAGAAAGAAACTCCTCTCTATCATAAGTTTTCATCTTTCTCTTAGTATTTTTTTCAACAACGAATTCGATATTAATTCCATTGCGGTCAACGCCCCATGGAAAGTATACTTCTTTTCCAAGCAAGCGTTGTGAGCGGGCGATGACATCTATCATTGAATATTGGGCAACAGCGCCAATATGCCAAGTTCCAGAAGGATATGGCGGTGGAGTATCGATGACGAATATTTCTTTGCCGCTATCCGGATTAAATCCGTAGCGTGCGTTGTATTCTTGCTCATTCTCGGTATGAGCTTCTTGGATTTTCTTTTCTAGGTCGATAGACCATCTCTTTTCTGGTAATGTTGGGGATGACATTTGCCTCACCTCGGCTTCACACAAGTTAACTGTGCGACTCCATGTGGTGCTCAAACAAGTCACCTTTGAACCTCTCCCTAAAATCTCGTGAAATATATTATATCGGGAATGGATGAATCTGCTCAAAATAGTTTATTCTGAGAGCATTGGTAGGTATGACTTTCAAGGGCATTGTGTCTCAGTGAGAACATAAGGGGGGTCGTTAGCGTGTCAAGAGGCAAAACCAATGACGACAAAACCACCATAGGCGAACGTTTGGAGGCGGTTGCAGATTATAGTAAAAGTAAACTCCAATCCAGTGCTTCAGACCTAGGAAATAAGATCAAAGGATTTGAAACCAAACAAGCATTGGATGCAGTTTTAGAAGTACCAGACCGTTTCAAGAGAGAGTGGCAAAAGAATGGTGCTACAGGGGCAATTACTAAATTTCCTATCGCAACAATACTTATTTTTCTTTTCATAACTAGTTTCTTCGTCACCCAATCTGGGTTCCTTGATGGTACGAGTTTTGATGATGATTTGGAAGAATCAGCATTGAATGTTAACGGAGATATGGAGGTATATCTTCCAGAAGGCAGTCACGTAGGTGAACTTATTGAATTGATTGAAGAAGACTGGAGTACAAATGTAATGGTCGTCTACATTGAATTAGATGAAGATAGTGATAGAAATATTACTGATAAACGAATCTTACAGGAAATTTCATATGTTGAAAACATCTTAAATCCGCATCTTTCTAATTCAGTTGACGACCAAGTAATTTATATTTTATCACTTTCAACTGTACTCAAAGAAGTAAATTCTAGTGTACCAAGAGTTAGAGAAGCGGTTGTAACCGAGTTAGGAAAACTGGGCTGTTTATCGGGCCAGGATGATTGTGCTAGTGCAATTGCCGCCGGTCAACTTAACGAAGCTTTAGCAATAACAGATACCACTATTGGAGGCGGTTATGAGATTCCATCACAACAAACTATTGATTTAATAGTTCAAGAAATGTATGAGGATGATGGAAGCGCATCGCCTGGTTTAGACAAATTGGCTAGAGATGTAAAGGGTGCAGAAGATGGTGGTCCAGATGGCAAATTGGATAGAGCTATTATGGCGGTCGCTGTTGAAGTTTCAGAAGAAGATGGTAAAACTGCAAAGGACATCATAGAAAGAACTCAGGCAACACTTGATAATATTTCAAAATCTGAAAGGGCATGCGAATATGACGAGAATGGCGCTCCAGCTAATGGTGAAATGTGCACATGGGATGACTTTGGTTTGATGATGACTTTAACCGGAGCAGTTCCTATCACCAATGCGGTAACCGAGTTTTCATTCGTTTTATTCTGGGATATATTCCCTAATGCTTGTGTCTTAGTTGCATTAGGTTTATTCGTATTCCACTCCGATATTCTCCAAGGTGGGTTGAACGGAATACGCCCTCTTCAAGGAATTAAAGTGGTTATTATTGCAGGACTTCCAACTCTGTGTGCGGTGTTTTGGACTCTGGGGATAATTGGTTGGACCAATTATGAAGTGACGATGACGGTGATCATCGTAGGGCCAATTCTTCTCGCTCTAGGTGTGTCATACGGTCTGCACATTACCAATCGCTATGCAGAAGAAGAGGGGACCAAACATGAAAAAATGAAGGCTTCACTCAGTTCTACTGGAAAAGCAGTATTTTTGTCCGCAGTAACCACTGTTATTGGTTTTATTTCGTTAGTCTTCACTCCAATGGCCCCGATTCAAACCGTTGGTATAGCATTATCAGGAGGTATAGTTATAGTCTATATTTTGACTATGTTTATGGTTCCGAATCTTACTTTGTTATTAGATTTAAGAAAACCAAATCACCCCCCGTTAAAAGTATTTGAAAAAGTAGTCGAACTTCCTGTAAAATACAATGTCCCAATTATTGCAATATTCTTAATTCTAATATTGTTTTCTGCAACAATTGGACAGCAAAATGTGAAGGAAGATATCGATCTTTTGGGCATGGCCCCAGAAGGTGAATTGTCAGTGCAAAAAATGATTCAATACAGTGAAGAGTTTGAGGCAGGGCAAATCGGTATGATTTTGATACATGCAAATATCAGTGGGGATATCAACGATGGTGATCCTGCAAATGATGACCCCGCAAGTAATTTGGATATTATCGATGCACTTGAAGGGAAATTAAATGGGATAGAAAATACATCAGCAGTTTCAATTGTTTTCTTAATGAAAGCAACTGGTTTAGAATTGGCTGTATCCGGTTCACAGTTGTCCGACTTTATTGCCAGTACTCCACTTCCAGATGACATCAGAGATACAGCCCAAGTTCTCCTCGATCGTGAAGTGACAGGAGGTGCTTCATTTTGGGATTTATTAATGACTCCAGAAGATTATGGATTACCTGGAACAAAGCAGAGTCAAATTTTCTTACTGGATGTATTTTATGCATCAATTACTCAAGAAACAAGAGAAATTTTCGTAAATGAAGATTTTGATAGAACATTAATATTTGTTGATATGCCCTTTGTTCCAGTTGCTCAAACTTCTAAATATGTAGATGCAGTAAACGCTCATACCGAATCCTTTAGTGGTGGACATGGTGAATCGGCAGAAGATTTAACCGGTGTTGCAGCAACTGTAATCGAAGTAAATGAGTTAATTGTTGGTTCACAATGGACTTCTTTAGGCTTCGCAATTATTTTGACATTAATCACATTAGCAATTGTTTTCAGGGATATTAGATATTCGTTTTGGACAACTTCTCCAGTTATTGCAACAGTCGCTTTACAGTGGTTATTCATGTGGCAATTAGACGTCTCTCTATCTTTGGTAACCGTGATGATAGGCTCGATTTTAGTCGGGGTTGGTGTCGACTTTTCAATTCACATTGCCAATCGGATAAAGGAATTGGGTGGAGGGATACCTGCTATCAAAACCGCTGCTATTGGTACCGGAATGTCCCTGTTTGAAGCAGCTACTGTGACATCACTTGGGCTCATTACAGCAAAGAGTATACCCATACCCGCGATTCAACCTTTCATCAACGTCATTATCATTTTATTATGGGTCGCAGCAGCATCCGCACTAATCTTGCTACCTGCTATTTTCGTGACTTTAGAGAAAATGGGAATTGGTTCTGTTGGAGGACCTTCTGGTATGGCCAAGAAACTTGGTCTAGGGGTTGTTGGAACACGAAGTGAAATAGATGTTTTAGATGCTGCTTTAGTTGATGATATAGTTGACTCGTGGTGAAATCATTCTCTGCCAATCTAGCAATAGTCATAGAGTGCCACTTCTTCAAATGCTTCATGGCAAACTATTGGTTGATGAAATCAGAGCCTGATGTATATCCATATTCACAACTTGTTGAAGATGGTTCAACTCATTGGGATGGGGTTAGAAATTATCAAGCAAGAAATATTATGCGAGATAATATGAAGGCCGGTGACTTAGTTTTATTTTATCACTCCAATACCAAACCACCTCATGTAGCGGCGGTTGCTAGGGTTTGTAGAGAAGGTTATCCAGACCATACTTCATGGGATAGAAACAGTAAATATTTTGATGAAAAATCTTCTGAGGAAAAACCTCGCTGGATAATGGTTGATATTGAACCCGTTTGCGAACTTCCTAGTATCATTTCGCTTGCATCAATAAGAGAAAATGACCGTTGTGAGGACATGTTATTGATTAGAAAAGGACAGCGCTTATCCGTTCAACCGGTTGAAGAAATCCATTTTGATGCGATATTAGAGATGGTTGGAATGTCAAGAAAAGATTTGTAGGCTAAGTTTGATAGTGGGTTGTTAGTGGGGTGAATATCATGGGTGTAGAGCAGATACCAGTGGCATCACGTGCTGGCAATATTGAATATGCTATTCGTGACGTAGTAGTCCCTGCTATAATTCTTGAAGAACAAGGGCATGAAATAATCAAATTGAATATTGGTGATCCTATTGCATATCCGGGATTACCAACACCGCAACACATGGTAGAGGCATATGTTAAGGCTCTGCGAGATGGAAGAAATGGCTATTCACCTTCATACGGATTACCCGAATTAAGAACTGCTATCGCAGAAGATGAGTCAAATAAAGGGTGGAAGGCTTCATCCGATGATGTCTATGTTTGTCATGGAGTAACCGAAGCACTGCAGATAATTTTTGCTGCGACATTATCGGAAGGGGATATTGTCTTAGCACCTGGACCGCATTATCCCCCATACATGGCATACCCTCAGGGATATGGCGCTAAAACGGTTGAATATCGATTGGATCAAGATGATGGTTGGAAGATTGACTTTGATGATGTCGAATCAAAAATGAATCATTCTGTACGCTTATTGGTGATTATTAATCCAAATAATCCTTGTGGGAATGTGGCCACTGCTGATGAAATTGACCGATTATTATCAATTGCAAGTAAATGGCCAAATTGTATGGTCGTAGCCGATGAAATTTATGACGGATTGGATTTTACAGGACACCAAGTAAGTGTAGCTAGTCGTTCACATAACGTACCTGTATTCTCATTAAATGGAGTCTCAAAGGTATACTATGCTCCTGGCTGGAGAATTGGCTACATGGCTATTCATGACCCTCAGGGAAGAATGAATCTGGTAAGAGATGGTATTGAACGGATGCTTCGTTCAAGACTGTGCGCTTCCACACCAGCTCAATTGGGATATCTTGCAGGATTGGTTGGTAACAGAACTTGGATGGATGGCTACAAACAGAAAGTGATTGCCCAACGTGACCTTTGCATCGAAAGAATTGCTGCTATCGATGGTTTGGAAGTTCAGGCGCCGGGTGGTGCATTCTACATGTTCGTAAAATTGACCGATCAAAAGTGGGCTCAAGATGATAAGAAATTTGCTCTTGATCTGCTTCATAAAGAACATGTTTTAGTAGTCCATGGTAGTGGTTTTTCAGCGCAATTAGGCAAGGGCCATTTCCGAATAGTATATCTGCCAAATATTGGAATATTAAATGAAGCATTTGACAGAATCGAACGGTTTTTACAAAATACTCGATGATTCATTAAGTAATATTGTTGGCGATTAGTTGATGTGTCTAATGCTGGTGGTGTGAGCATGAAGAGAGTAAACCATGCCCGTTTTCTCTTTTTATTTTCATTGCTCGGGATTATCGCACTACCTAGCGTGCAAGCGGTAACGGTAGCACATCCAACCGATATTCAATTGCGCTATCTTTTCCCTGCTTTAATTGCTTTTACAATCGCAATTCCAGTTTGGGTGTGGTTTATTCCAAAACAGCTATCCAATTTACAAGTTGCTTTTGAAATAGATGACGACCTATACGAAGTTCACAGAATAACCCGTGGCTTAAATGATGCAAGAGAACTACTAAAAAGTCGTTCAGTATCCATTGGTGTCGGTTTGTACATGATGGGAATGACTGGTGTTCTGTTACTGATAACTGAATTATTATTCAATGCAGAGGTTTACTACGAACCGAATTTATTTTTGATTGGTATCCTCATTGCGATACCTGTAATTATTTCTCCGTGGGAAACCCTCAATGCACAACTGATTGGAAAAAGCACGAAGAACACTATCAAAAGCCACATATTTCGCCGAGGATTTCGCCGTATTTTGACATTAGTTGTCCTAGTTGCAGCTACGGTCGGTACAACACTATTCGGAATCAAAACTGAAGGTTCACTCACTGCTGTTTGGATTGCTGCAGCCATGCTGACTTTTATGGCACCAACAATTATTGCCTACGGTCGAATCATGGGAGCATCTTGGAATATGCTTCTTATCAATAAATGGAGAACAGCTAATGGAAGGCCAAACCCAATAGATCCTGATAAAGGAGGGTATGTCTATAGGCTATTCTCCTTGATTTTAGTTGTATTTTTGGGCACCATGCCACTTACTGCGCTAAATGGAATAGTTACTGTATTCTATATTTTAGTAAACGAACCTAATAATGCTACTGAGGTTTTGAATTATGGTGGGATAATAGGTCATTCTATTTATGTTAGAATCGATTTAATTTCAGAATTATTATTTCATTGGCAATTTATTAAAGCCATGCCACAATTTTTATCTATTTATCTTACAATGAATATTGCGGTAGTTGGATTGGCATTCATTTTTGAATTGACTAGAAACTTGATCTTGGGAGGGCAATCTTTCGGAGGATTATTCGGGGTTACCCTTGACACCCCTAGAGAGATTAGAACAGAGAAAACTGCTCAAGCAAGACAGTTAACTTTCGCATTTGCTGGTTTTTCAGGATATACAGTATTACTTTTGATATTGGTCAGTTACAAGGAATTCGGTGACTTGATGCCATTTACTGATTGGCTAGAATCTAAAGGATTTGATGAAGGAATGAGGCTTCTTATTACATGGATGTTTATTGCTGTTGGTCAAGCCATTTTCCTGCTAACTTGGTTATTATCAATTGCTAAATTTTCCAAACTTACTAGTTTGAGATTCGATTTGAATCCAGATGAAAGGAGAGAAGGAGCAGTAAAGTTAGAGGGTGGCGGTTGGATGAGACAGACAGTAGAAAATGCTGCCCGTGCTGAAGATTTAGATTCACTTATTGCATTTCAAAGGCGTTCTATTAGCGAAGATGCAGCAATTGTGCGTCACGAAAAAGCACGTGCTAGGATGTGGGAGATGGCTATTAGGGGTCTTTGGCCATCAGCCATTGAAGAAGCAAGAAAGGTTTTGGCTCAATCTGGAGGTAGCGATGATGAAGCAAGAATGATTGTGGCCACGGGACAGATCGCTTCAAGAAGGTTGGATGCTGCAAGGGAAGCATTACACGGATTACAACAGCCTGAAGGATACGATGAGCCAGAATTATTGGCATTTATCTGTGAATGGATGGACCCTTGGCATGGTAATGTGACGGAAGATGATATTTGGGATTGGGAAAATAATTCCTGTATAGATCATCTACAAATGCTGATGAGTATGTTACGTGGCTGGAAAGCAAACCCACCTGTTGACAATGTTCACAGCGACCGCCTTTCCCGTGTTGGTCAACTATCAACTATCGCATTGCTAAGAGCGCAAAGACAGCATGATGCTGCGTTAGAAATGGCTCTACAGTTAGTCAAAGAAGAACCCGTTTCAGTGCGCCCAAGAATCGCAGCAGCATTGTGTTTGGTCGATAAAGGAGATTGGCATTCTGCACGCTCGATAATGGTCGAGTTAATGGAAAGTGACCCACATGACCCGAGAGTCTTAGCATTATCATTCATACTCGGACAGCCACAGGACGAGGAAGAAATAGAAGTGGCATTAGTAAATTCAGATCGCAAGAAAATGAAGAAGTTCATCAATGAAGCACCTGTTAATTCAGTGGCTGCCCTTTCGGTTAAAGGAGGGATGGATGAAGCGATTAATGCAAATATCCTAATCGCTAGTCATGAGGCGGTAAAAAGAGGAATGACTCCAAGATATTCATTTGGTGTATTAACTATCATTATGCATTATTTCATATTGATTCCTTTATGGATTATAGCGGGGATTTATGTTTATTCAATCAGAGGGGAGGCGCAGGGTTTGGCTGTTGTTGTTGCTCTTTCATTCTCTCATCTCGGTTTCAGACGTTTAGCGAAACAACAGAGAAGAGTCGTTCGTCATCGTGACCAACGAGGTATGGTCGCATATGCAAAAAGAATGAAGAGGAGCAAAGTAATCCCTGCAAAGGGTAATCTACCTATAGGGACCCATTTGTTGTTATCTGGTATCCTAGTCACAGTTAATGGAGTTGTTCTAGATGTCGGTATGCCCGGTTGGTTAACAGTAAGACTGCCAAAAGATTCTGAAAAAGTAGTTAGATCTAAATTAAAAAGACAGGCCAGATTGATAAATAAATCGCGCCCACCAAGATTGCAACCACTCGGTGAAGGTTGGTGGTTGAAAAGACCGAAAGAGGAAGGTGCTGAAATACCGGCATTAGAGCGCTTGATCGGACCAGCAGCATACCTTGGAAGACAACAATATGTCGAGCGCAAAAAGGGTAAGGCGAGCCGTCCTAGAGGAAGAGTTACAGGTGGTACAAGGCCAGTCGTAAGGATTGATATGAAGGGTTACGAAATACCTTCTAACACGATTAAATCAGAACGCAAATCTGAACAGGTTTTTTCTAGTGACCCGGTATCTAGAATTGGTACCTTAAAACCAACAGAAGGAATCATTCCACAACGTAAGAATGCAGATAATAATGATGACGATGTATCATTCCTTTGATGAAGCGAACTCCTCATATTTTCCTGATTTTATTAAAGTGGTTCATCCATTAATTCAAAGACCGTACATTAGAACCTTGTAGTATGTCCGAGCAAAGAGGAGCATGGTCGCCTTCACAATCTAATTTGAGTAAGGCAATGGCTGTGATGGATGCAACACAGGCCAGCGGCAATTTATACCGTGAAGGTTTTGGTATGATCGCATCAGAGAATATTGTTTCTCCGATGGTCCAAAAAATCGTTTCTAGTGATCTGCACGGGAGATATGCAGAAGGGCTACCAGGAAAGAGATATTACCAAGGCTGCGATGGTTTTGATACAATTGAATCGATTGGTATCGATTTGGCTAAGAAAGTTTTCAATGCACCGTTTGCCAATATTCAATCAACATCCGGAACAGTTTCCAATATCGGTGCGCTGAAAGCCCTAGCAAAACCGGGCGACAAAATAACTGCGGTATCAACCGCAGATGGTGGACATATTTCTCATGCTAGAATGGGCGCAGTTGGTCTTAGGGACCTCAATTTGTCAACTTATCCTTGGAATGTGGAACGGATGGAACCGGATATAGATGGTGCATGTAATCTGATTAGAGAACTTGAGCCAAAAGTTGCACTAATTGGCCAATCAGTATTTCTATTCCCTACTCCATTGGCTGAAATTGCCGATGCTGCTCATGAAGTAGGTGCAAAAGTAATGTACGATGGTGCGCATGTGTTGGGATTAATTGCTGGAGGAGTATTCCCCGACCCACTGAAAGAAGGTGCAGATGTGATGACAGGTTCATCCCACAAAACCTTCCCTGGACCTCAGGGTGGATTTCTTCTCTCATCTAGTGAGGATGAGAAGTTCCATAAAAAATTGAATAATTCAATATTCCCTGGTGTATGTTCCTCATACCATCTCCACCATGTGGCTGGAAAAGTAGTTGCATTGGCAGAATTTGAAGAATATGGACAAGCATATGCACAAGATACGGTGGCAAATGCAAAAGCATTCGCATCCGCATTAGCTTCTGAAGGATTTGATGTATTGGCTGAATCGAGAGGATATACTGCCACTCACCAAGTTTTGACACGTCATGGTGAACTCGATTCAGGCGCAGGCACAAAGGCTGCGAGGTTACTTGAAGATGCAGGAATTATTACTAACATGAATATGCTACCTGGAGATACAAAAGCGTTGACTCCATCTGGTTTAAGGCTCGGCGTGCAAGAATTAACTCGTGTCGGTATGGACCAAACCCAAATGGAAGAGGTTGCTGCTCTCTATGCAAGAGTCCTCATCAAAGGTGAAGACCCACAAAGCGTGAAGAAGGATGTAAAACAATTAAAATCAGAGTTCCAAACGATTCGTTATTGCTTCAATGAGGATAATCTCAATGGTTATCCATTTTGAACATCAGATAGTAACAGTCAAAGAAGATTTTGATAAGGGGCCGTTATGCCCTTGGTCGATGGTGAAGTTGAACCCATTGATTATGAATTGAGTAAAGCACTTGAGAGTATACTCAAGAAAGATCAGAACGGGCATATCTTTGATTCAGACGGCAATCACCTTCTATTATGGAAAGCGATGGAGTTTGAATCTTGGTGGATTCATTTTGAAAAAATTATTGGTATACCGATGGGAAGGAAACTGGTAAATGCAGCAACCGATGAAGAAGAGTTTCACATAATCAATAATAGTCAATTCGAAGTGGGTCGTTTTTTCAGAAAATCTCGTAAGAAAAATATCATTGCATCTAGATGGCTGCAATATGGTTGGGGTCAACTGCAAATAGATGATGAGCAAATACTGACTCCAACAATCGCCCCCTTTACTGTAGGAGTTGCATTGGCTGCTATTGAATATTGCAGGGATAGTCGCTTCAAGGTTTCTTGGACTCAGCCCAATTCTGAATTAATAATTCTAAATCTAAAGGAAGACTCTCGCGATATATCTTCTTCAAAGAAAGTCATTGAATTTAGTTGGGCAAAAGATTGTCATTCCAACTATTCTTCGCACCTTGAAGTTGGAGATTTCCAAGTTGTTCGGAAAAATGGCGGATGGGATTATGAGGGTGAAAGAATGGTTTTCATTCCGGCCAACATACTGACTAGATTGCTACACAATGCGCAGTCAAGAGCATTGACCATAGGCGATGAACTCTATCAGTCTGTGAACTTTGTCGGATTAACAGATGCAGAAAAATCAACATTTCTCTGCGCTGCACTTTCTATGGCCAATGTAATTGAGAAAAGCGAAAGACCGATATACATCCTTTCTGATTCCGAGTGGATTGATAAGTGTCAACATCTGTTAGGGAAATTTGGTTTTATCTGTCCTACAAAAGTCTCATCACTCGATGAAAATGGTGCGGTTGAATTTACATTTAATCATTCGCCAACACTTCCATTTTCAGTTGGAGCAATGATGGCGTTTTGGCAAAGGGCTCACGGTAGAATTGCCAAAATGGACATCAACTTGTCTGGAAAGCAATGTTTTGTCAAGATAAGTTCCAAATTAGAATATATTGCGTAATCTCGAATTCATAAAACACCATTATTTGCTCTTTTTGGAACTATTCAATTGTAATAAATTAGATATCTTGCTTATTGAAATATGGATATCTATGAGCATTTTTACGCCCATCCATAGTTAAGGTCTATAACCGATACATGGGGTCGGGGATTTTGTACGTATGTGCAAGGTGTTTCTAATGACAATAACTCACAACCAAATGGCCTATGTAGCAATCGTTTCAACTCTAATTTTTGGTTCCCTTTTTGTTGGTGTCTCAGGATACTACCAAACCAGTGAATCTATCGGTCAATTCGATAGTGCAGTAGAAGAGGATTTGTATGGAAAAGGCACGACTAGTTCAGAGGCTCTGGATTCAGATGGTGATGGACTTGCCGATTCTCTAGAAGAGACTCAATATGGTACCGACCCATTTGATGAGGACACCGATAAAGACGGAATGAGTGACGGTTGGGAAGTAGAGCACGGTCTAAACCCACTGGACAATGGTGAATCTGAGGACTTGGTAACAGAACCAGGTCAAGCGGACACAGAAGATGCATCTGAAAAGAACGAAACAGAATCTTGGCCAGATCCAAATCAAGGTCCTAATGGCGACCCTGATGGAGATGGCTTGACCAATCAAGAAGAAGCAGATTTAGGTACAGACCCGCAAAGGTCTGACTCTGATAATGATGGACTTGGTGACCGCTGGGAATCACTTTACACCACAATCGTTCAAACTCCTGGTGGAACTGTCAATCTATTCGACCCACTATCTGGCAACTGGGATTGCCTACTTCTGGACCCAGCTATGACAGATGCCCTCTCAGAGAGATTTAACGGAGAAAATGGTAATGCTGATTGGGATGATTTGGCAAACCCAGAAGGAACTCATTCCTGTGACATGGTTCTTGATACAGATGATGATGGATTAGCGAATTTCGAGGAAGAACAATTTGGAACCAATCCAACTTCAAGAGATTCAGATTTTGACATGATAGATGATATCGTTGAAGTTTCTAATACATCAGTTTCATTATTCGCTGGAACCGGCGAGGATTGTAATGTCCCACTCCTAGTTCCAATTAGCAGAGCAGCACCATTCATGGCAATGGATAGAACATGGTTCTTACAAGACATGGACAATGATGGAATAAACAACGGACCTTCCGATTGGGACACTGATGGAGATGGAATGCCCGATGGATTCGAGTATTGCTATTCTCACCAATCAGAACACCCTCAAAACAATGATTATGAAACTCTCGACCCTGCTAATGCTTCCGATGGATATGGTGACTGGGACGAGGATGGAATGAACAATCTTGAAGAATACGAGGTTGCATTATTATTTGGCCCAACAAATTTCACATCTCCTTGGAGAGCAGATACTGACCTTGACGGAATGCCTGATGGCTGGGAGTCATCTAATGGCCTTCACCCAAGAGATGGTTCTAACGGTGACCTTGACCCAGACCATGATGGATGGGATGCTGACGGAGATGGAGCAGTACGTTATGACACATTGGAACTTACAGCAGTGGTTATTGGAATTGATGTAGAATTAGACCAATGGGTTGTTGCCAACCAAACAGTCGCACGTGCCCAAATTACTCTTGGTGGTGGAAATAAGCAAACAATTCCTCTTACAGCACCTGTGGACGGATATGTCTATGAGATCCATGTTTCCTTAGGACAAACTATTGAATCTAGGCTTGACGTATGGCTTGAAATCGTAGAACCTGAAGAACAATTCACTAATGTTATGGAATATAACGCTAGAGATAGGGACGGAGATGGCGTCATTGATGGCCGTTCTACGAACCCTTTGAATCCGGATACCGATGGTGATGGATTAATCGATGGTATTGAGGTAATGGGATGGGAAATACTTGTTGTCAATCACGGTGTCAAAAGAACTTGGGTTACTTCAGACCCTGGTTTGTATGACACAGATGCAGATGGATTGAGCGACTATGAAGAATTTGCAACAATTTGCAACCAAGGTTCTAACGCTTCTAACCCTGATACAGATGGTGATGGACTAGGAGACCAATCAGAATCATTGGCTGGTTTCTCTTGGGAAGGAGAATCATATTTCACAAGTCCATGTATGTTTGATACAGATAATGATGGTCTTGAGGATGGAGAGGAAGTCATTGCAGGTGCTGATAACTTCTTGACCCATGCTAATAATTCAGATACTGATGGCGATGGACTAATCGATGGCCATGAGGTTTTATTTATCCCAAGGCCTTTCCAAAATCCGACAAACCCACTGATCAATGATACCGATTCCGATGGAATGCTCGATGGTTGGGAAATGCAAGTTAAATCAACTGAAGAGAATACTAATTCACATTCACTTTGGGTTACAACATCCTCTTGGCAGAGGCCAAGTTGTACACCTACTCAAAACGACGATTGTTCTATGAGTGCTGGTGGATATGTTTGGCAAAATTGGCTCGGAGGATTCGTTCAAACCGCCAAGTACGAAGTATCTGAAATGAATCTAACTGGATTCACAATGCCTACTAATTCCAAGTGTGGTGGCTGTACAGGTAGATGGGCACTAGATCCATCACTAGACTCATTGAAGGACGATACCTTCGATGTAGATAATGATACTTTACCTAATAGTGCAGAGGCACCAGACAGGTGGAATACAAATCCTGTAGATGATGATACTGATGGAGATCAACTTCCTGACGGATGGGAAGTACATTACTCAGAACTAGCTCTGGCACTTGGTCTTACAGATAATTCAACGACCAGTGTTTACGGTGCACGTGGTGTTATGGACCCTTCTATGCCAGACAGTGACCTAGATGGTATATGGGATAGTGAAGAAGACCCTGACCATGATGGTTTGAATCGTTCTGGCTTGATAAAGAAATACTGTCCAGGTCACAATGATACCACGAACTCAGATTGTCATATTGACCCTATAACTCCAGATGGAAAGAAATTCTATGATAACTTAGAAAATTATACCAATCTTGAAGAAATGCAGAATATGACCAACCCTGTTTCAAATGATACAGATGGTGACGAGTGGAATGATGGACCTGAGGTTTATTACCAAGACCACGATAATGATGGCATGGCAACTGGATGGGAATTCCATTTCAAGTTTGATCCTCAAGATTCTGCTGATAGAATGGTAGACACTGACGGTGATGGTCATGTCAACTTCTGTGAGTACAAATGGGATACAAATCCAAGAAGCCCTCTTTCATATCCAGGTCAGGGTGAGTTGTGCAATCCATTCGAGGAATAAGAATCCTTGAATAATTGAGCATTCCGTGCTAAACTTGATGTCTAATAGCATTGCATCTGCACGCATGGGAGAGAGTCGGTCGATTGCAACCTGCTTAGTATGCCTCTTGCTTTGCATGTCGACGCTTGCAATACTTGTCTCTGCACACCATATTGAAGAAGAGACTTACAATTTAGTTATCCTTCAGGATGACGGTACGTATTTCCCCGGAAATATATTGCTAAATGGAACAACTACACTTGCTCCAAGTGAAGCAACATGGGAATTATGGAATGTAGGTGATGGGTTATCTGGGTGGAATCTTGAGGAATCAGGTTCTCACTTTAGTGATGTAGTTCCAGTATCTGAAAACCTGTGGAATTGGACACTTGAGATTAATATTACAGAAATCGATTGCACTTGTTTACTTACTATTTCAATTCCAAATGGGTTAGACCCTATGACAAAATCTATTATTGTTTATCTAGGAGTATCGGGGCATAGACCGATGATATTGGATATTAAATATATAACAACCATAATCGTTGATCAACCGATTGCAATCGAAATAGAATATGTTACACCCGGCTTCAATATTCCGGGGGTTACGGCTTTCTCCAATATCTGTGAAGCACCTCATGGGGTTTGCTTTGAGGAATTCCATCCGCTTATATTTAATCAATCAGATGACGATGGTGTGGTCACAATTATGTTGGATTCAGTAGAAATGGAAATTGAAGATGGAATATTTCAATTAGAATTTTATATCACCGATGCCTTGTTATTGAATTCTAATATTGAAACATTAGCAATTGTTATTGACACACATGCACCAATAGTAAATCTGAGTGGTGTAGAGCATGCCATGGAGTCGCAAACAGTCTTCATTTCAGCTTTTGTTGATGATGGCTATAGTGGTTCGAGTGAAAATCTCGTTTGGACTATCTATTCACCAGATGGTAAGGTACGCAGTCCTACTAATGAAGAGTTTCAGGATGAATATTCATTGAATTTGATTCCAGCTCTTTCAGGAGAGTGGACCATTGATTTATTTGTAAGAGATATAGGTGGTCACTTCGTCACCACTAGTCATTCATTCATTGTATCCAATAGCGCACCCCAAGCACACCTTACATTGGATGGTTTTGAAGTTAATAATGGCAGTAAATTAACTCCTGCAAATACTGGTGATTGGGTTTTAGACGGCTCTGCAAGCACAGACACATCGGATGATATGCTAACTTTACAGTATGTGTGGTACATAGATGGAAATGCTAGGTTAAGTGGAAAGTCTCTATTTACTCAAGCAGACTATTCATTTTCAGGATATGAGGAAGTAATACTAGTAGTGACTGATGATGACGGAGTTGAGTCTAGAATAAATTTTACAATCTATGTTGAAGAAGAACATAGAGCAACTAAGGATTCATTAATTGTCATCGGGGTTATCGCATTGTCAATATTGATATCAGGACTTTTCGTCACAAGAAAGGTGATAGCAAAATCTAGAGGTTTGACATCATCCAAGGAAATTCCAAAATGGGGCGAGAGCAAAAATGTGGAAGTCGTTCAAAATGATCAATCTCTTGATTATAGCGTTGAGGAAGAATAGAGGGAGACAAATCGCCCGAAGATAATTCCTAACAGTGCAACGGTTGAAAATGGGGTGGCCCTTGGCTGTTACTATGTTCGAGACGGCGATGTTGCAAATTGGTGAAAAACCTGCAACTATTAGCATAGATGAGTTTCGTTCACGCCAAAGCAGATTATTGTCGCAGTTAAGGCCTGATGACCTGTTAATTATTTGCCCAAACATGGAATCAACTCGTTCCAATGATGTCCATTACCCATACCGTAGCAGTAGTGATATGCTTTATCTATCTGGCTGGAAAGACCCAGAATCTATACTAACTGCCCATAATGATGGTAAATCATGGGTTGTCACATTATTCGTTCAACCAAAAAATACACTCAAAGAGATTTGGGAAGGTCGAAGAGAGGGTGTTGAAGGTGCACTAAAGGGATGGGCAATTGATTCTGCACATTCGATAGAAGACGCATCTACAATTTTAGGGCAAATGGTAAGTAAAGCAAATCGGATCCTACTTAGAAGTGGAATCAATTCATTCGTAGATAATATGGTCAAGGATGCTATTGAAAGAAGAGATAGAGGTCGACAACAATTCGGAAGTGGTCCAATTTCTATTGAAGACCCATCTGCAAAAATTGCAGAATTAAGATTAAGAAAATCAGCGGCAGAAATTTCTCAAATGCGCCACGTTTCACAAATTAGTTCACTGGCTCACGAGATTTCAATGCGTCATTCCGCAGTAGGTAGAAGAGAGTATCAATTACAATCTGTAATAGAAGGCTTCTTTTCTTACGCTGGAACTAGTGGATGGGCTTATCCTTCGATCGTAGGTTGTGGAGAGAATGCAACTGTTTTACATTATACCGTTAACGACGATATTTGTCAAGATGGTGAAATTATACTGATAGATGCAGGTGCAGAATACAATGGCTATGCAGCAGATATCACTCGCTCTTGGCCAATTAATGGAAAGTTTACTGACGCGCAGAAAGAGATCTATCAACTCGTACTCAATGCACAATTGGCAGCGATTGATGAGTGCAGAGTGGGACGGGCCTACAATGCCCCTCATGAGGCTGCTAGAACAGTTCTAGCAGAAGGTCTGATAGAACTAGGCGTTATTACTCAAACTTTAGATGAAGCCCTATGTACGGAAACTGGCCAACTTAAAATGTGGTACATGCATAACACCGGTCACTGGATTGGATTAGATGTCCATGATGTTGGTATCTACAAACCGAATGGAGAACCGCGCTTACTTGAAGAGGGAATGTGCCTAACCGTTGAACCAGGTCTCTACTTTGGAGCTTGGAGACCAGATGTTAATTGCCCCGAAAGATATGCAAATATTGGTATTCGTATAGAAGATGATGTTCTAGTCACGTCTACTGACCCAGACGTATTGACCAAAGATTGCCCTAAGACGATTTCAGATTTGGAAGCGTTGATTGGAAAAGACTTCGAGTAGGTGAACCATTTGGATTGGGCTCAGATATTAAAGCAACAGGCCAATTGGTCGAAAACCAATAGTTCAGAATATAGATTGACTCCTGAACAGGGTATTGAGTTGTATGATAACGCTCCTCTACACCAGTTAATGGCTGCAGCAATGGCTAGAAGAAAGTCCATGCATCCTGAAGGAGATGTAACTTACCTTATTGACAGAAATATCAATTATACAAATGTCTGTACAATCAATTGCCAGTTCTGTTCTTTCTACCGTCCTCCAAATCATCCGGAAACATATACTCAAACCTTTGAGGAAATTAGTGCAAGGATAGTAGAATTGGAACAAATAGGTGGAAGCAGAATCTTGATGCAAGGTGGTGTAAATCCTGAATTGCCGATAAAATGGTATCAAGATTTAATCACTGCACTAGTGACCAGTCACCCAACGATTGACTTAGATTGTTTTTCACCGATTGAAATTGAAGGTATTGCTGATGTTAGTGGCCTGACCACCCTTGAAGTTCTCAAAAAGTTCCAATCTGTTGGAATGCATGGACTTCCTGGTGGTGGAGCAGAAATGCTAGTTGAGTCGGTTAGGAATGATGTTTCTCCAAAGAAGGGTCTTCCTAAGAATTGGCTTAGAGTTATGCAAGAAGCACAATCGCTTGGGCTAACCACTAGCGCCACTAATGTAATCGGTTTCGGTGAAGGTGCAAATGAGAGAGTCGAACATATGCTCAGGATAAGAGAATTACAAGACCAGTCGTTACAACAATATGATCTAGGATTTACATCATTTATCGCTTGGCCTGTTCAACTTGAAGTCAACAGTTTTGGAAAGCGCAATAAGGGACAAAATAAATTCGAATTAGGAGCGGGTTCAAGCGAATACCTCCGTCATGTAGCGGTATCTCGCCTTTTCCTTGACAACATAGAGAATATTCAATCTTCATGGCCAACAATGGGTGTTGCAGTAGCACAAATGGCATTGTTAGGCGGTGCTAATGATGTTGGCTCTACCATGATGGAAGAAAACGTTGTCTCTGCATCCGGTACTACAAAACTCAGTGCAAGTGAAGAAGAATTACAAGATCTAATCTTTAGGGCAGGATTTCAACCTAAGAGAAGGGATTCTGATTATAATCTACTTCCGACTTCTATTCTAACAGCAGAAGCATCCTCGATGAAAGCGCCTACACCTATCCAGTGATCAACTGATAGTTGGAGCAGAATAGACTACATAGATTACTGCTCTAATCTCACGTTGACCATTTCCAATGTTTTCGCTCGGAGTATATTCTTGACCATTGAACAAACCTCTGTAGGTCAAATGATTATTTCCGCCATCCATATTGCTCCATGAAGTGATATCGTAAGTCCACTGCTTTACATCTTGGCCTGCACACCAACCAGCTCGACCATATGGCCAAGAACCATATTGATTTGCAACTACACCATTTGCGATTTCAACCTTGCATCCATTGGCCTGATTATGGACCACAGGATGCCATTCATAGGTGCTGCTTCCATTCATGTAATAGTGATGTTCATGATCACAAAATTCTGCACAATTAGCGGCATCTTTGTTGAAACCGTGCCCGGTTATTGTTGCAACTAATGAGACCTTTGTAGCCCATGAAGGGACAGTGAAATTTAGTTGTCTGGTATATTTGGATTCGTTATTATATGTCCCATCAAATTGACCACCCGAGAATGCGAAGTCAGCATCATATGAACGTTCACCACTTCCCCAATTGCTAAAGAGGAACTTGACTGTTAAATCTCCCTTATTAGCGCCGCCATATTTGAATCGTCTATCCTCTCCATCATCTATCATGAACAAGTACGGTGAAATATCAGTTAACCACATACCTTCACGTCCATATGTAGTAATCCAACGCATTATTTCAGTATTACACACTGAACTATTTTGAGCATCACAGATATACAGATTAGCAAGATAATCCCATTCGTGACAACCACCTGAACTACCATCGGAATTGGTATGTCTATTTTCTCTATCAGGGCAAGCATGCTCATGAAATACTTCCAATGTATCATAGGAACTAATGTTATTTGTTAAATCAAATGTGGCATTTGAGAAACTACTGAATCCTCCACCCCAGCCTCCAGCATGGTTTTGGAAATCCCTAATCGTTACAACTTCAACACCTGGGTCCAATTCTCTAACTTTAGTTGGGAATTCAACATTCCACTGAACCGGCTCAAATGCAATGTGGCTTGGGTCATTTGACTGGGTTGGCCAATCATAGAATGAACCGACCTCACGAGAAAGTTGAAATCGGTCAATTCCCATGTATACTGGATTGTTAAACGAATTAATCATTTGACCTAATCCACCACTAATACTACTTGCACGTTGGTCGATATAGTGGATTCTATCAGCCCACTTTGTTTCCTCAGAAGGGTTTAGAGCTGCGAGTACAGAAGATTTTTGTTGTGTTACATCATTGTGGTATGTTGAATCAAAGGACCCGTAAAATAAATGCGTATTATCGGGTAATGCTCGAATAAGTTTCCCAGGATTTTGTCCCCATGTGGCAGAATTAGAACTTCCATCACCATTGGTATATTTGAACATCAATAAGTAGACATCTTCACCGCTCCATCTTTGATCAAAATAGAATGTTCCATCTAATGTTGGCAAACTAAAGTGTGGTACTTTTTGCATTGGTCCATTCAAAGAAGTAGCCGAAGTCCATGCAATAGGTTGCTGAATCACAGCACAGCCTGAACTATTAGCAGTCCAACGCTGAGGTGTATTAGGACAAATATCTACATTTGAAAATATGCCATCAGAATCAATATCGGCACATCCAACAGCGTTTACTACAATATTGGAAGGAGTACCCTCGCACATATCATAGAAGTCTAGAACTCCATCTGAATCGCTATCCCTCTGGATTGATGCACAACCGTTTTCATCAACATCAATGCCAGATAATGGAGTGCGTGGGCAAAGGTCCAAAGTTGCACCAGTTGCATTATAATCATTTATGCCATCATTATCATCATCGTCATCTTCGGAACTATCGTTGCATCCGTCATCATCAAAATCATTCAAAGTATCTCTAATCCAAGAAGTTAATCCTTTAGGACATGAATCATTGGTATCATTACTTTGGTCGTTATCATCGTCATCATCTTCATCTAAATCAGAGCATCCATCGCCATCCCAATCGCTGTATAGATTGGAAGTCCATCCAGTTAGGCCCAATGGACAGGAATCCACTAAATCGTCAACACCATCGCCATCATCATCTAAATCATCAGATTCGTCATGACACCCATCTTGATCGTAATCTGCATCCAAGGTACTTTTCCAACCAACAGAATTAGGGCAATTATCTTTGACATCAACAATTCCATCATTATCGTCATCGTCATCTTCATCACGGTCTCTGCATCCATCGGAATCGATATCATCCGAAGTAGAAGAAATCCAACCTTCAGCTTCGCCAATGCCGTTAGGGCAATTATCATTATCATCTAATATTCCATCGCCATCAGCATCAGTTCCTGCATTCTCAACGATGATAGTTGTCACTGATGTGTCGCTAAGTACTGTCCATTCGCCGCATGTTGCAACAAATGTGATAGTCACTTCAGGAACATTATCATATAATTCTGTGAGCAGTTTCCAAGTCCCATCAGATTTCACATCGACTTGACCTTGTTCTTCCTCGCTCGAGTAACTCAAAGAACAACTATTCAAGTAATCATGTGTTATTGAGCCAGATATCCATATTAATCCAGATTCTTCTAGCGATAATAGGGATGGTGAATTCAATATTGGTGCTCCTTCTACAGGAGGTGCAGCCAATATGTTGTGGGTTGCAATTATAGGTCCGTCAATAATTACTGTTTCTGCATTAGCAGCCTCAAAGGTCGCTGAAATCTCATAACTGACAATTTCGCTGGGCATAAAAATAATATTTACGATCTCCTCTGATTGTGTCATAGCAAATTCAACTTCAGGATAAATTGAAACTATAGCGAGCCATTCACCTTCTCCTTGACTTTGAACTGAAATTTGAAGACTTACTATTTCGCCTAATGTTGCACTTGATTGCGCTTCAGTAAACGCTACACTGAGATTCAATTGATTGACTACAGGAACTATATCTTCCTCCACTATGTCATCTGCAGCACCTAAACAACCAGCGCTCAGCATCACGAAAATCAATATTACCGCAGTAGTACGTCGATTGCCCATGCATTTGCATGGTTTAAGGCAACTCTTCAATGTGTTGCAAGGTAGACATCAAAAAATATTGGACTCAGTTCTACCATCATTGACCAGCAAAGTCTTCTGCTCAACATGCTCTGAAGAGTGTTTTACTCTGAGAGGTTCGACCCATAACAAAGGACCTTGATTTTCCCTTTCGATTTGAACAATAATTTCCCAATGAATTCTCACAAGAGGGTTTATCGTAGTACCTGGCCATGAGTTTTGAGGTATATCCAGAACCATTTCGTTCTCACTATATTCAACCTTTCCACCAGATTGCATTACCCGCATAGGGCGTAAAAACAGACCACCTCTCACTCCTTGGCGTTGCATTGGAGCATCTTCTCCTGCTCCTGTTCCATCATCTAAACCAACTTCCCAATGATGCGGTAATTTGGTAGTTAGTCCAGGTGGGGGCTGGCCATCAATTGTACGATTTAAAGCGGAAAATACTGCATCTCTAGCAGGAGGGAGTGCGCCAACCCTCCAATAAACAGAAATAGAATTCCAATTGTCATGGATTGTATCAAATTTAACTTTTAACTTTAAGTTTTTATCAGCTACAGCATCACCTATTATCTCTATTTTCGGGCTCAATGGCCGGTCATTGAGGAATTTTTTCTGTTTGCGTAAATCACTGAAATTAGCAGCAACACGTAATCCGAGGGGAATAAAAAAGAGAGGCCCTACTATCAATGCCAGTAAAGGGTAGTCAAGTAGTCCAATGCGAACAGTACCAGTTCCTATTCCTGGTATTCCCATGGAATCTAGCAAAGGTTCAATAAACAAATATAGAAGAGAAATTAGTAGCACATATACTACTCCATTGATGAATTTTCTAGCAGTTGCATGAATTGGGTGAGGGGTTAAGTACCAACCTCTACGTTGCTTTTCCACTATTATTGGCCACTCGGAATCGTCCTCAACTCCATAATCATAGACCTCATGCTTGATTGTATTTCCATCAAATAAATATCTTCGTTCGATCAACCAACTTGATTTCTCTCCGATTTTAAAACTTGGAATTGATTTTGAAACAATTTCCAGAGCCTGCTTTTGTTCAATATCTTCTGCTAAGGTTTCATTGCTCCTCGAGATTGGTAATTCCGATGCGAGTAATCGATGAGCCTCAAATGGTGGATATTTAACCAAATGTTGTACTTCTAATGAACCCATTTCTAACCCTCACGTGAATAATAACTTGACCCCGGCCTTTAGGGCAAGTTTTCGGAATGCAGGTACCTTTTTCAATAGTTCCATCCCCAATGGAACTGGTTTTTCAATATCACCTATTGAGTTTATTAATTTTAGAACTTCAGGTTTGGAAAAGTTTTCAAAGTGTAAATCTAACTCCTTATCGGTACAATTGCTGACTAATAAATCCCTCAATGCTCTTGCTTTATCTTGATTTCTTTTCATTTCATGCCACTTTTTAGAGGTGATTTTCTGTAAATCTTTTTGTGATAACTGATTATTGCTGATAGATGTTGAGAGATTATCGATAATCATCTCAATCTGTTTGAATCCTGGACCGATGCCCCCTCCGGTAGTAGGTTTTGCCATGCCGGCAGCGTCGCCGATTAGCATGACCCTATTTTTTACGGGACTTTTTACCATCCCACAAGGTATAGGTCCGCAATATCTTGCAGTTTCCTGAATATCACTAAATCTTTCAGCCCAAAGTGGATGAGTGATTAAATCATGATAGCATTGTTCAACTGAACGACCATTCAAGTGCTTAGCAGTTGACCATATACCGATTCTGTGAGTTCCGAGACCAGAAGGTATAACCCAAGCAAAAAAACCTGGAGCAACTACTGACCCACTGTACATTTCCAGCCATCTGTCATCGCTTTTGTAACCTACAACCTCTGCTTGAAACCCAATCATCAATTCTTTGGGCTTACCCATTTTGAAATATCTTCTAGTCCAAGAGTGAGCACCATCACATCCGAGTAATAATTTACATTTCAATTCAACAACCTCGTTATCCTTGTCAATAGTTAATTTTACTCCATCGTCATCAACTGTAGCATCTAATGGCATTGAATTGAGCCAAATTTCTGCTCCGGCTTGCAAAGATTGTTGAACAACACCTTGATCAAATTTCTTGCGGCATACAACATATGTTCTTGGCTTATTTTTTTCTCCAACTGGCACTAAAGTTCCGCTAGGGCCATGTATTAGTGCCCCATCAATTTCTTGAAGAATTGTATCTTGCAATGATACAGATTGCATTGCTCTTGGGTTGACCAATCCAGCGCACTGAAATGGACGGCCGACTTCACTGTGCTCTTCTAGCAATAATACAGAGTGACCTCTTTCAGCCAATAAAGTGGCACAACGGCCACCTATTGGACCTGCGCCGACAATGACAACGTCCCACAATTGCTGTGTCATCAAATAGCAACCGTAACCGATGAGACATCAACCTTCTCATGATAAGTGAAGATAAATAGCCAATAGGACAGTGATTAACGCTTAGCAAATTTATATCCAACAGATTCATTTTTCTTTAGGTAAAGAGATGAAGCGAATGGTTTTTGCGTTTTCTTCGAGAGGAAGTTATCAAAAGGCCCGAGAGATTTCTTCTCAATTAATTCCTTTGCTTCTTCACGAGTAATTTCTCTTTTGGAGATCTCTCGCATTAACTGAATATTGCAACCAGAACTTGCTTCCTCTGGTTGGTATGTAGTTTCAGTTTCAACGATATTGACGCTATGGATTGGACAAATAGCAACTACGCCCGCAACAATAGGGAATTTCTTCGCATCTGCAGGTGCATCTCTAGGAGGGAACTCGAAACTTATTTTGTTTCCTGTCATAACTAGGAATGCACTGAATGGGCGATTTCGTTTTGAGGTGAAATCTTCCAATAGTGGTGATTTTCCGTCACTAAGAATTATCTTTGCTTCTTCAGCAGTAATAGGTCTCTTACACATTTCCTTAGAAACGCCTCTAAACTTACAATCATCATAATCGCAAGCATATACATTCTCTCCGATTCTGATAGTACCGTGTTCACAAGCAGGACATGGGCACAGTTCTTCATCGGTAATTTTACCGGTTGATTCACCACCACCAGCTAATGTGACTTTACCATCATCTTCTAAGGTAATTGTAGCATCATAACCTTCACCACTGCGATTATAGAATCCATGCAAATCAGTTATTGATTTATTTTCGATTAAGCGTGAAGCGGTTATCCTGTCAAACCAACGACCAGAGGTATCTTTCCAAAATACGAATGCACAACCCTTGTCGCGCCCTTGATTATCGGCGCACTGGTAAGATAATGTAGTCTCCTTTATTTCGTTACCACATTTTGGGCAATCGCCTAATGAAGGTTCATTTGCATAAAGTTGAACTCGGTCGTGATCACGGATTAAATTGACCATTGAAGTCGTTTTGGCAACAATACTTTGCATGTATGTTTCCCTTGGTTCTTCACCTCGTTGAACATTTAGAAGTGATGATTCCATCTCTCCAGTTAATTCAGCCGAAGTTATCCAATCAACTGGTATTCTTCGCAGAACATCAATAATTCTAATTCCATGCGCAGTTCCACTTATTGAACCATTACGTGAACGGATAATATATCCTCTGTCCACTAACTTTTCAATTGTATCTGCTCTTGTTGCCGGAGTTCCTAGACCCTTGTCCTTAATTGCGGCTGCTAAGTCATCGTCATCAATTTGCTTACCTGCGTGTTCCATTAATCTCAGCAAACCTGCTTCCTTCAAACGGTTTTTCGGTTTTGATTTCTCTTCCTTGAATTCCGATTCAGTGACGTCTGCTTTGCAAGGGTTGGTTGGCAATGAATTCCAACCTTCAGGGAGGTCTTGCGTTTTAGGCTTGACCTCTCTCCATCCAGGGACCTTTAGGCAGCGTGATTCTTTGATGAAATTTTCACCTTGGATTGATGCATTTCTCTTCTGTACATCCCAAGTCGCTTCAGGGTACCATGAAGCAAGGAAAGTTCGGACAATTAAATCATACAATTTAGCATGGTCGCCACTGAGTCCATCAGGGATTTTTCCAGTAGGGATAACTGCAAAGTGATCACTAACTTTAGCATTATTGAAATTGCGTTTTGTATTGTTCATGCCAGTTCCTGAAGAAGACTTTGCATCAACAATTTTTAATGCGTGTGAATTATATTTGTCCTGAGCAGCCAACTTACGAATTGTGTCGGTAATCTCCTCGAACATATCCTCTGGTAAGTATCGAGAATCGGTACGTGGATAAGTTGTTAATTTGTAAGTATCATACAAAGCCTGAGCAACACCAAGTGTTCTTTTTGCTGACCAAGACCAGATGTTATTGGCCTCTCTTTGCAATGCGGTCAAATCAAAATTGAGTGGGGGCTTTTCTACAGCGTCTCTATTTTTTTGTGTCACATCAGCAACAGTCCCAGCCGATAAGATGGCCTCAAGTTTTTCTTTTTCAGATGCTTCGATTATTCTGTGTGACTTATACTCAGGTCTATCCTCATCATCTTTGTGCCCGTTTCTTTCCCAGCGAGCATTCCATGTTGCATCACCCGCAGTAAATGTTGCTTCCAATTGCCAGTATGGAACTGATTGATGTGCTAGAACTTCTAACTCGTGGTCAACTATCATAGCAAGAGTTGCGGTTTGAACACGCCCAAGCGAAATAGCACCCTTGTCATTTCTTTTCTTAGGAAGGAATGAATTGGCAATTCTAGAACCATTCATACCAATTATCCAATCAGCCTCGCTACGAGAATAAGCAGCATCTCTAAGTGAGTTATATTCTTCACCGGGTTTTCTGCCATCCCATGCATTTTGAATAGAGTCTTGTGTCATCGATTGTAGCCACATTCTGCTGGTAGGCAATTTGGACTTGCTATGTTCTACAATGGTTCTGAAAATCAATTCACCCTCTCTTGCAGCGTCACAAGCATTAACTATCTCAGTTATGCTCTTATCTTTGATCAATTTTGTAATAGCAGTAAGTTGTTTCTTTCCTCTTCCACCTATTGCTTTGTATTGGAACTTTTCAGGAATGAATGGTAATCTTTCTACAGTTTTTCTCCAATCTTTAAAATCTGCATCATAGTCATCCATGTACTTTAATTGTAATAAATGACCTATTGCCCAGGTGACAATCAAGTCATTTCCTTGCCAATGAGTCTCATGCTTAGTATTGGCTCCAAGCACATTAGCAACATCAGCAGCAACACTTGGTTTTTCTGCGAGGATAAGAACTACCATGATTTTTAAGGCCGATGGCGACAATACTTGAACCCTCTCTAAATTAGATTTGAAAGGTTCTGTAAATAGATACTATAGTATCTAGTCCAAATGAACAATTTTTTTTTGAAAATATCATGGCTCGCTGGAGCTAATATTTGTTGTGATATTTCTCTGTTTTAATTCGTCCCATTTCTGTTCAGAGTTAGGACCTCCACATCCTATACAACCAGGGTATCCAGCAGATAATAACTCATCACAAGCATCTAGGATGTCAAGCCACAAATCGTTATCACCTTTGATCCAAAGAATATTGGAATCAGGTTCAGTGTGAGATATTTGTATTATTGTTCCGTTCAGTTCTTCTTCTAAAACCAACATCTCAACAGCGATGTCTAAGCCTTCGGTAACTTTTGGGAAAGTTAACCGAGATGGTTGTTTATCTCCAAGACCTAGTATCATCTTATTTGTAATCAAATGATATTCAGTAGGAATTATAATTAGTATTTCCTTTAATCTCAATATCCTTCTAGCGGCCTCGCGCAGTGCTGGCCATTGAGGGTCAGTGATGCGCATACATGTGGCGATACAAGCACAAGTCTTGAAGAATACCTTTGACCACCCACCTAACATGGGACTTGGTTACAGCATCATCGCCAAGCCCATATTGGCGATTCAGGATTCAGAAAAAGCGCATAGTAGAGCCCTTAAACTATTACGATTAATGGTCTCTAATCCAATTACTCGCAGTTCAGTATCGCTAATGTATAAACCATCCAAACAGATTCCAACTACGATATTCGGCTTAGATTTCAGGAATCCGTTTGGAATTGCTGCAGGGATGGATAAGAGGGCAGAAGCATTGCGCGGATGGGAATCACTCGGTTTGGGTTTCATGGAAATTGGAGGGATTACAATGCTTGAGCAATTAGGTAATCCCAAACCAAGAATGTTTCGTGCAGGAAAATCAAAGGCTTTAGTAAACCGAATGGGATTCAATAATCCTGGTAGTGAGAATATTGCAATACAACTCAAAAGACATTTTTCAAAACATGGCCAGCCAAAGATTCCACTTTGGATAAATCTAGGTAAGTCTAAACTGACCGAACTTGAGGATGCTGCCGATGATTATGCAACTACAATGCAACGGCTATGGAAATATGCTGATGTTTTTGTCATTAACGTCTCATCACCAAATACTCCTAATCTCAGAGAATTGCAGAAGGATGAAGATTTAAAGAAGATAATAGAATCTTGTAAGGTTGTTAATGAATCGGAATCGAAGTTACATGGAAAATCACTAAAACCACTATTGGTTAAGATTTCACCTGATGTCGATGATGATCAATTGGTTGCAATAGTCAATACAGCCCGCTCCAATGGTTGCAACGGCATCATTGCGACAAATACTACTACGAGTCGCCCGAGAGAAATTAGTGCTAAGGAGCAAGGCGTATTCACTCAAACTGGTGGCATGAGTGGTTTACCGGTCCAGCAAACTTCTACAGAAATGATTTCAAAAATTTATAAAATGACCAATGGAGAATTCCCAATAGTTGGAGTCGGTGGGATTATGTCTGGAGAAGATGCTTGGCAGAAGATTTGTGCCGGTGCATCCTTAATTCAAGCCTATAGTGGATTTGTTTTTGAGGGGGCCTCCTTGACAAAGCAAGTAGTTAATGGAATTGATAAGAAAATGAAGCAAAATGGTTATTCAACATTAGACCAAGCAATAGGTAGTTCTCATAGGGGTGACTGAATGATTGCAAGAAGAACAAGATTTCTAATCATTGGTGCATTGATTACCATCGGACTTCTTGGTGTTATAATCTTGGAGGCGCCAGAACCAACTAGAACTGTAGATGTTCTAATGGATAACCCTGATTCACTGGTTGGCAAATCGATTGCTATTAGAGGTGAAGTTGCTGATGGAAGCATTGTCAACGAGACATCAACATTTACCCTGCATGGTGACAGTGCATCTGTTATTATTGATTTTTCTCAAGCATCAGTTTCTAACGGCCTTGGAGATAATAGAACGGTATACGCAGAAGGTATTTTGAGATTTGAAGATAATCAATATGTGTTTGAAGCAAAAATTATCAAAACCTCTTGCCCATCAAAATATGAAGAACAAGTTGAGCAACAATCGGAATAATATTCCTTGTTACCAAAGCGAGTTGTTCAAATATAGCCAGTGCTAGGATTGTATGGGATAGGTGGGGAGCTAGGCGTACCCTATGCCACAAATCGTCTTTATGGTGGGCCGAAAGCCTTGGGGCGGCGAAAGCGGCTTATTGGTTTCTGTATGCGGACATTGATGTCTCGCCCCCACATGATTCGGGTGCTATGAACCGTCTTCGGAAGAAAACGGGAATTAGATAACCGAGGGATT
>Ga0307986_10000215_pt1 | contig 43410 bp, 37 predicted proteins | sample EllFjometageno82_FD_203170 | JGI IMG/M metagenome (GOLD analysis project Ga0307986, IMG submission 203170) | Marine microbial communities from Ellis Fjord, Antarctic Ocean - #82 | ecosystem: Environmental > Aquatic > Marine > Unclassified | place: Southern Ocean | collected 2014-10-09 | reverse complement strand
ACACCACTTAATAAACGGAACAAGTCCTGTCCAACCCGTGTGGGCTCCTGCAGCGGAGCTCGGGGCTGCTTTACTTATAATTTTAGTACTGCTTTTCACAGCCTCACACGTATACTATTCAGCACCGCTTTTCATAACCTCTATCGGCGCTCTCATTTACGCAAGTTGGTATGGATATCAATCTTCCTACTTACTTGACGTTTCTGGGACTATTTTGATATCATTCCTTTTCTTTGCCATCGTAACTTTCAGGAATTTTATCCAGCAGTATTTCATGAGAATGGAAGTTAAAAAACAATTCGGGACCTATGTTAGCCCTGCCTTGGTAAAAAAATTACAAAAAGATCCTTCGCTACTGAGATTGGGTGGGGAGACAAAACGTATGACTTTTCTATTTTCTGATATTCGAGGATTCACACCAATTTCAGAAAAATATCAAAAAGACCCACAAGGTCTTACACTTCTAATAAATCGTTTCCTTGACAATCAGACTGAGATAATTCTCAAGCACGAGGGAACAATAGATAAATACATGGGCGATTGCATTATGGCTTTCTGGAACGCTCCACTAGATGTAGAACAACAAGAACGAAAAGCTACGGAGTGCGCAATCGAAATGAGAATCGCACTAGGAGAATTAAATGAAAGATTCAGAGAAGAAGGCTTGGACGAGATTAATACGGGAGCGGGAATCAATTCGGGTCTCTGTGTCGTCGGAAATTTTGGTTCTACTACCCGTTTTGATTACAGTGTTCTCGGTGATGCTGTCAATCTCGCGGCAAGGTTAGAGTCAAGTTGTAAAAACTATGATGTGGACTTAATAATCTCGGAACATAGTTTGGTAGATGGTTTTGATTATAAGTACTTAGATAATGTGACAGTCAAAGGAAAATCGGAACCAGTTAAGATATATACTATCACCAAGTGAAAAAAATATCTTGACATCTAGTTACAATTTTGCTATAATTTACACTATAGAATTTTAATTCAAAGAACTGAGATAACTTACATGAACGAAGAAACGACAAAAAATTCTGAAAATATTGTACAGCTGGACTTGAGAATGTCAACACATGAAGTAATGTGTGATGAACGCTGGAAGACTTGTTTTTCCAGGCTTGACGATCTAGACTCCAATATCGGAAGACTCGAAACCATAGCTATTGGTGCCTGTGGCACTATAATTGTGGGCAGCGTTGGTGTAATTATTAGCATCATTATGATGGGCAGTTAAAAAAGGAAAAAGACATATGAAAAATAAATTTATAGCACTACTATTAACAGTATGCACAGTACCAGCTTTTGCAGGTACAAGCGGATATCTTGGTTATACTAGTGACTACATGTATAGAGGACTGAGCCAGTCAAATGGTCAGGGAGCTCTACAAGCTAGTTTAAAGTATGAAACAGAAGGTGGACTCTATGGCGGTATATGGGCTTCAGAAGTAGACTTCGGAAACGAAGCAACTTACGAACTGGATTTTTATGGTGGCTACGTAATGAAGCTATCAGATAAATTATCTGTTGATGTAGGTGTAAAACAAATCAATTGGGACAAAGGATATGATGACGTTGAAGAAGCATTTGTAAAAGTGAATCTTAAAGGCGTATCATTTGCGTACAACGTGGTTATGGGTAACTCAGACCAAAAATATATGCAAGTAGGATATACTTTACCATTTATAGATTGGGCTGACGTATCTTTAATGTACGGAAGGTTTGATGAGAACAATGACTTTGGTATGGTAACAGTAGGCAAAATGCTTAATGACAATATCTGGTTAAGATTAGAAGTTATGGATGGTGCAAGACAAGGCCAGTTCATGGATATGTCTAATTTAGGAATGTATTACCACTTCTAATGGCGTATTCTCAGAAAGTTGTAGATAGGTTTAACGATGTATTAAACAACCCTGAAAAACACTCAGTCGGGACGTTTGATCCTCTCGACGCAAACGTTGCGACAGGCATGGTGGGAGCACCAGCCTGTGGCGATGTTATGAAACTAGACCTAAAGCTAGACGATAACGATAGAATACTAGATGTTAAGTTTAAGACTTATGGTTGCGGTTCAGCAATCGCTTCTTCTACAATGTTTGTACAAATGTTGAAAGGAAGAACAATCGAAGAAGCAAAATTAATAAAGGACAGGGACATTGCAGATGCCCTTGAACTACCTCCCATCAAAATGCATTGCTCTGTACTAGCAGAAGGCGCTATTAAGAAAGCAATTGTACATTGGGAAGAAAAGAAAGCACACAGGCTACATAACGGAGGCCCTAAATGATAGACGGATACGAAACAAAAGAAATGAAACCAACAACGGAGGCTACTAAAGCCCCAACTCCTAAACAAGTTGAAGATGGAACTGTATACGAACTGAAAGGACTATGGAATTTCAAGATTAAAGGTCAATTATACCAATATAGAACTAAAGCTCAAGCAGAAGCTGGGTTGTTGATAGTTAATGGCTAAGATAAAGGCTAAATTTAAAGCATTTATCAGTAAACTAGTTAAGTTTTACTACTGGTTTATAGACTGGTTCATCGTTTATGAAGAACTCACAGTGAGTTATAACTCCACATACGGAGATGCAGACGATCAAACCTTTGTAGTACGAAAGTTCTACAAGAAGCAGCCCAAGTTCTTAAAATTCAAAACCAGAGAAGGTGATATAGTAGAGATACGTGGAGCTGAAGGACTTAACTACAGGATATCACAATTATGAATCAATTACTTATAGGAATTATACTAGTACTCAGTTTAGGTAGCTACTACTTATACACTGCAAACCAGGTACTAACAGCGAATAACGCAGCACTAGAAGGTGCAGTTGCAACTCAAGAAGCTGCAATAGAAAATATGCAGAATGACTTTGCATTACAAACAAAAGAACTTGGAGCACTTCAGGCTAAGTCCCAAGCAACTCAAATGGAGATGAACAGATACTTAGACATCTTCAAAAGACACAATTTAACCAAACTAGCATCGGCAAAGCCAGGATTGCTAGAGCCTAAAATTAATAGAGGAACTAAGAATGTATTTGATTCAATCGAAGAAATTAGTAGGACTATTGATGCTCTCGATGATGGCGTCGAGTTGCAGTCTACTAAGTCCAAAACAAATTGAAGTAACAGCTAAACCTATGGATAGGATTATAACTCAGCCCATCCTACCCAGAGCAATAGACTTGAAAGAGCCTATGTGGTATGTTGTTAGTGAAAAGAACATTGAAGAGTTTCACTCAAGATTAACAAAAGAGCACGGGTCAATAGTATTCGTGGCCATGTCTATACCTGATTATGAACTAATGAGCTATAACATGCAAGAACTTAAACGCTATATAACAGAACTTAAAGAGGTTGTAGTTTACTATGAAAAAGTAACTGACCCTCAAGCGTTGAAGAATGAGCCTAGCAAAAACTAGACTCAAAGTTTGTAGTACGTGCCCGTACTATAATCGCTTAAAAGTTTGTAAAGCCTGTAAATGCTTTATGCCCTTGAAAGCAAGAGTTAAGAAGGCAACCTGCCCTCTTAAGCTATGGGAGAGATAGCATGATGGAATTAGTAGGATTAGTTACTATGATAGTAACAGTAGCGAGTTTAATAGCCGCTTCAACACCAACACCAAAAGACGATGTGTGGATTGGGAAGTTATATAAGTTTATTGACTTATTAGCCCTAAACATAGGAAAGGCGAAAGAATAATGCCGGCCGGTAAAGGAACCTACGGTAAACGTAGAGGCAGACCAGCAAAGAAAAAGAAGCCAGCAAAGAAGAAAGCCTTTGCTTTTATGAAAGCAGGTTTTAAAAAGAAGAAAAAACGTGGCAGTAAAAAGAAAAAGTAAGCGTACAGTCAGACGTAAAAAAGATACCCGTTTAAAAAGAGCTGGCGTACAAGGTTTTAACAAACCGAAGCGTACGCCAAATCACCGAACAAAGTCCCACGTAGTAGTAGCCAGGTCAGGCGGCAAGGTTAAGACTATAAGATTTGGGCAACAAGGCGTGTCAGGAGCAGGAAAATCTCCAAAATCAACGGCACAAAAGAAACGAAGAGCTTCATTCAAAGCTCGTCACGCAAAAAATATAGCCAGAGGCAAAATGTCTGCGGCATATTGGGCAAATAAAGTAAAATGGTAAAATTAAAAGAACAAGCTTTGAAAGTTTGGAACATGATCAACGGAAAAGACAAGAACTTAGATGGGAAGGTCGATATTAAAGATGCAATGTTAAAAGCTGAAAATAAAGCAAAGAAGAAAAAGGAGAAATAAATGTCCATAAGATTATACGCAGCAGAAGCTGCTTGTGGTACTACTGTTGGTGCAGCCTCTACTTTTGCGGATTCAACGCAGGTAAGGTTATTCAATAACAGTGCAGCTAATCAATTGGTAACTGTAGCAAATGCAGCAGACGCCACGTTAGGCACTATGACATTAGCAGATGGTGAAATAACTATCATAATGAAAGACTCAACTGACCAAATATTTGCCGCAGCAGCGACAGTATTAGGTACACCAGTTAAGTACAGCTAATGATAGAAGGTTGGCTAAAGGAAGTTGCAGAAACAGCAGCAATAACTATTGAGACCCTAGAGAAGAAATCTCAAGACTTGGGTACAATTACCTACGCCGACGAACGAGTACAGAGTTTATGTATGGGATACTTGTATTTATTGAATTTATGCGATACCTATGAACTACTAGAGAGGCGTGACTTAGAAACGCTTACCGATTTAATTAAAAAACATACGACGATTCATTAAACATGTTAAACATTAGCAGAACAGATATTATTAGCTCTGAGTTGATGGAATTTGAAACAGCCGAAAGGTTTATCAAGCTCCCCATCTCAGAGTATATGAACTTATTAGGTATTGCACCTAATAGTTCGCAAACGGCATTAATCAATGCCATAAACAACCCAAAGTATAGATTCGTGTGTGCCGCCCTTTCAAGGCGTCAAGGAAAAACGTATATCGCAAATGTCATTGGACAACTTGTGTCACTCGTGCCAGGCTCCAACATATTAATTATGTCACCGAACTACTCTCTTTCACAGATATCTTTTGACCTTCAAAGACAACTTATTAAACATTTTGACTTAGAGGTTACTAAAGATAATGCGAAAGACAAAGTTATAGAACTATCTAATGGTTCTACTATACGAATGGGCTCTGTAAATCAGGTGGACTCTGCAGTTGGTAGAAGTTATGACTTAATTATCTTTGACGAAGCAGCACTAGCCGATGGCAAGGATGCTTTCAATGTGGCACTCAGACCAACATTGGATAAAGAGAACAGTAAAGCAGTATTTATTTCAACCCCAAGGGGACGGAATAACTGGTTTGCGGACTTCTACCACAGAGGGTTTAGCGATGAATTCCAAGACTGGGCTTCAATCCAAGCAACATACCACGAAAACCCAAGAATTAGCGAACAAGACATAGTAGAAGCAAAGAAAGCTATGTCAGCCGCAGAATTTTCACAAGAGTACTTAGCTGATTTCAATACTTATGAAGGACAGGTCTGGAACTTTAACTTTGAAACACAGGTTGGAGACTTCGAGCAATTAGATACTAGCAACATGGATGTATTCGCTGGCCTTGACGTTGGTTACAAAGACCCAACAGCTTTATGTGTGATAGCATATGATTGGGACCAAAAGAAATACTACCTCATAGATGAGTACATGGACGCTGAAAGAACCACTGAACAGCATGCTATAGAAATTAACAAAATGATAGTTAAGTATAACATTGACTATATTTATATTGACTCCGCTGCTCAACAAACACGTTTTGACTTTGCTCAAAACTACGACATTAGTACTATCAACGCTAAAAAGTCTGTGCTAGACGGTATAGGACAGGTGGCAGGAATAGTAGACAATGATACTCTATTCGTAGATCAGAGGTGCTCTCAAGCACTAACATGTGTGGACCAATATCAATGGGACCCCAACCCTAATTTACTACGAGAAAAGCCAAAACACAATATGGCAAGTCACATGGCTGACGCCCTGAGATATGCGCTGTATACTTTTGAGACCTCCTCCAATACATTCTAATAATTATGACCTACCAAAAAATAAGTGTTGACATGAAGGTGAATTTTTGGTATAATTTTAACTAATAGGAATTTATGGATTTAAAAAGAGATTTAGTCAAGTACGTACGAGACAAAGCGAAATCAGGCTATCAAAAAGATACCCAGTGCTATATTTGTGGAGATACAGACAACTTAGATTTTCACCACTATTACGGAATGACTGAGTTATTATACACTTGGATGAAGGTTAACAAAATTACGATTACCTCAGCCGATGAAATAATGAATCTTAGGGAACAGTTCATAGAAGAACACGTCACCGAAGTATACGACGAAGCAGCAACGTTATGTAAAACCCATCACATAAGATTGCACAGTATATACGGAAAAAGACCAAAGTTAGGAACAGCAATGAAACAAAAACGATGGGTCGAGATACAGAGAGACAAATATGGCATGGTATGATAGAATCTTAGGCAGAGAGGAGAAACTAAACGGTTCTCAACCTTATATTGCCTATCAGGAAGGACTAGCTATTGACACTCGCGAGAAGAAAGATAATTATCGTTCAGCCTATGAAGAACTAGAAGTAGTTAACCGCGCTGTAAATATGATTGTTGATGATGCAGCTGATATACCATTTGAAGTTGGAGAAAGAATACAAGGTATAACTCCAATAATGCCCAATGTTCGTAGAACTAGAGTAGATATACTACTGAACAAAGAGCCAAACCCGTTTCAGGACGTTAATACTTTTAAGAGAAATCTTATGATTGACCTACTGATTGATGGCAACATCTTTATTTATTATGATGGTGCCCACCTTTATCATTTACCTGCTAACAATGTTACCATAGAAGCTGATACTAAGACCTATGTGAGCAAGTATGTATTTGATGGTAGAATAGACTACTCTCCTAAAGAAATTATACATATTAAAGAAAACTCATTTCATTCAATCTATAGGGGAGTACCTAGACTTAAACCAGCGTACAGAACAATGTACTTACTGGACAGCATGAGAAAATTTCAGGACAACTTCTTCAAGAATGGAGCAGTTCCAGGATTAGTACTAAAGAGCCCTAATACACTTTCTGACAGGATCAAAGAAAGAATGTTAACAGCTTGGGCACAGAGATACAATCCAAAAAATGGTGGGCATAGACCACTAATACTAGACGGCGGTTTAGAAGTAGATAGTTTAACTAAAGTAAACTTTAAAGAACTAGACTTCCAGCCTTCTATTGCAGCAAACGAAAAAGTAATACTAACAGCAATGGGTGTACCTTCAATCTTATTAGATGGTGGAAATAATGCAAACATTAGGCCTAATCATAGATTATACTATTTAGAAACTATACTACCTATAGTTAGAAAAATGAATCATGCTTTAGAAAGATACTTTGGATTTAAAATTACAGAAGATGTACATGGTGTACCAGCTCTACAACCAGAGTTAAGAGACCAAGCAGCTTATTATGCAACATTAGTAAACACAGGTATTATGACACCTAACGAAGTCAGGGACGCAATGAACATGCAATCAATAGATGGACATGATGATTTACGAGTTCCAGCAAATATAGCGGGCAGCGCAGCTGACCCAAGCGAAGGTGGCAGACCACCCGAAGAAACAGAGGAAGATACGAATGAATAAACCAGCAATTCTTAAGACTCTAACTGAATATTTTATGTCAAAAGGCAAAATACTTTCAATAGAGGAATACAAAGCAGCAACAGACGCTCCAATGCGTTTTCAGGTTGCTAAAAGAGCTTTCGGCTCATGGGCAAGACTATCGCAGATGGTTACCCACAAAATGAGAGTAGAAAATACTCCCATGCAAGCAAAGGCAAAGCCAGCTCCTAAAAAAGCTGAAAAACAGGTAGATTAATATGTCAGATAAAATTTTTCATTGGTCATCGACTTTTAAAACATTAGGCGAAGACGACGACGGAAGTGTGAATATCAAAGGATATGCAAGCACTAACCATAGTGACAGAGCTGGTGATTCTATTAATCATGACGCATGGATTAAGAATGGGGGATTGGAGAACTTTAAAGGCAACCCAATTATTCTATTTAACCATGACTATAACAAACCAATTGGTCGTGCAACTTCACTAGAAGTTAGCGACAAAGGTCTGGAACTTGGAGCAAGAATCTCTAAGTCAGCAGGCGATATAAAAGATCTTATTAAAGATGGCGTACTTGGAGCATTTTCCGTGGGTTTCCGAGTCAAGGACGCTGATTATCTAAAGGAAACCGATGGATATCAAATAAAAGATGCAGAACTATTCGAAGTGTCTGTTGTGAGTGTACCTTGCAACCAGGCAGCCATGTTCTCGATTGCGAAATCATTCGATTCTCAATCAGAATATGAGGAATGGAAAGCTGATTTTAAAAATGACGTAAAACAGGCTCATGATATGACAGCAGTAAATACTGGTGAAATTGATGCGCCACAAGCCGTGGGTAAAACCACTCAACAGGAGAGACATATGTCTACAGAAAAAACTACTCCAAATGCTGAGTTCGACTTAAAAGCATTCGCGGAAGAGGTGGCAAAATCAACTGCTGCTAAAATCGCAATGCAACAAGCTGAAACAAAAGCAAAAGAAGTAAGCGAAGCTGAAACTAAAACTGCCAAACTGGAAACAGAAGCAGTGGAAAAAGAAGCCGAGCAACAAAAGGTTAAAACTATTGTCAAAGCCGGCATGTCAGGAGCTGAACAGCTCATCAATGACGTTGAAAAACGCGTTGCAGAAAGACATGGCGACTTAGAGTCAGTAGTCAATGAACTATCAAAAGATCTAAAAGAAAAGAAAGATGAGATTATCGCCATGCGTGAATCAAAAAGACAATTTTCTGATAGAGGAAACAGTGACTGGCAGAAAGCCTTCTCAAGCGACATTGATGACGCTTGGATTATGGGACTTGCTACTGGTAAAGGCTGGAACACACAAGCAGCACAAAATGTTATGCAAAAAGTAAACGCACACTCAGGTGTGGACGTTGCTTCAGCAGACTTTGAGCAAACTGTGTCAACGAATATTGAAAGAGATATTCAACTAGAACTAGTGTTAGCACCGTTATTTAGAGAAATCCAAATGCAGTCAGCTACACAGATCATTCCGATCATGCCAGATGCTGGGTACGCAGAATTTACTGCTAACCAAGTAGCTTCAGGCGCTTCACCTCATGGTAACTTAGATCCAAGAGGCGATGCATATGATCCAGCTAATGGAGCTGGTATTGCAATGGCTGAAAGAACTCTTTCAACCAAAAAGCTTATTTCACAATCTTACTTAGGTAACGAGACTGAAGAAGATGCAATTATGCCAATTCTTCCTTTAATTAGGGATTCAATCATTAGATCTCATGCAAGAGGTATTGAAAACGCACTACTATTGGGTAACCATGCAGACGGCGTTTACGGTACAGGCGGAGCAGCATTTGAAGGACTAGTCACTATGGCTGGCGCTAACAAAATCCAATCTGCTACAGCTTTTGCTTCCGAGTCTTTAACAGCTTCAATGTTGTTAGATGCCAGAAAGAAAATGGGCAAATGGGGTATCAACCCTAGAGACGTAGTTTACATCGTAAACTCAACAGAGTACTTCAACCTATTATCCGACGCTGAATTCCAGGATACCAACTTAGTTGGTAACGTGGCAACAAAGCTTAGAGGAGAAATCGGAGAAGTGTTCGGTTCTAAAGTAATCGTATGTGACGAGTTCAAAACTCCAGCAGTAAGCAAGTTCTTTGCTTGTGCGGTTAATGTTAAGAACTTTGTAATGCCTAGATTAAGAGGTGTTACTATTGAGTCCGACTATGAAGTTGCGAACCAAAGAAGAGTACTAGTCGCTTCACAGAGACTAGGATTCACAGACATGATCGATGCTTCAACAGCATGTATCACGTTACAGTATAAAGGTAGTTAATACTTTTAGAAATCCCGTGGTGGGGGCAACCCCACCACATTTTTTATAGGAAAACATATGGCAGATTTAGTTACATTACAACAATACAAAGATTTTGCAGGATTGAAAAGTCTTGAGCATGACGCACGTATTAATGTAGTAATCGACAGTGTTTCCCAACTCGTTAAGACTTATTGCGGGACTACTCTTATAGATTACGCTAGTAGTAATAAAGTCGAATATATAAATATAAAAGATTCCATAGTAGATACTATAATCCTAGAGGAATCTCCATTAATACAGGTCGTATCAGTACAAGAAAGAATAAATCAAGCTGACGCATATACAACACTAATTACAGAAAATTCTGACAGTAGTGGCAAATATGAATACATAGTTGACGATGAATCTGATAGTATTATAAGAACAAGTAGCACTGGTAACAAATACTGGGCTAAAGGTATGAAAGCCGTAAAGGTAACGTACAAAGCAGGGTATACAAGTACCCCCTTAGATTTAAGACTTGCAGTATTTGATTTAATTAAGTACTACATGAAAGACGAAAGAAAAGAAAGAATGACTATATCAGGAAGTAGCGTAGAAAATCCACTATCTTCTAGTCTAGCAGGCAATATTGGGTTTCCGGACCATATCAAGCGAATACTTGATATGTATAAAATATACAGCTAAGTGGCTAGTAAAGACCAGCAAAATAGACTACAACAGTTATGGGATTTAACCTTAGGAGCCGCAGCAGATGAGACAACGGCAAAGACTGGTAAAGCACAAAGAGTTAGGGATTCAATTAATGCTATCACTAATGCAGCACAAACTGAAGTTACTATCAATGGTACAAGGTTAAGCAGTAATTTACAAACTGCTTTTATAAAGGCTAATCCGGAATACCTAGGAAGTGAAGAGGCAAAAAAGATATCACAGCTTGGTGGGGATTTAATAGAAAAGTGGAATACAGTTATAAAAAGTGGTACTGCTGAAATTTCAAAAGATGATATTTATCACGCTAGCGGTAGTAGTAATACAAATTTAAGATTTATAGTACTAGCAGGTAAGAGTACTGGTACTAAGGATTCAAAAAGCGGCGGCGCAAGAAATAACTTTTTAAGAATAAAAAGAATAAATAGCGAACTATTAGGAGAGTTATTTAAAAGCTCTAAGTACAAAGAGATATTTGGAGAAGGCAGAGACAAAACAAAGGGTGGAAAATCCCTAGTAGACTTAGGTCACGGACAGAAGGATGAAGACAAGCTTTCAGCAACAAAAGTACAAGGAAAAGCTAACGTTGGACTAGGTGTAATAAACGACATACTAGGTACTTTAGGAGAAGGACAAGGAAACATAAAAAGCGTACTAGAAGCTGGTAAAAAAAGTATAACAAAATTAGAATTAAAAAACGTAGATGATAAAAGAATAAGTTACGATGCAGGTTTTTATAGATATACTTCAACTATGTACTATGATGTAGATGAGCAAGGCGCAAACAAATCGGATGGAGCAGGCGACGAGAAAACAAACGCTAAAGAATTAGAGGATTCCATAAGAGACGCTTGGGGCGGTATGACAAGAGACGAGTTTATTAACCAAGAAGGTTCTCGTTCCCCCATAGATACTGTTGCTGATATGATAATTAATTCTAAAGCAATGAAAAGAGCTTATAAGACTAAAGGGGCTACTAATTTAACCAAACATAGAAGCACAAAGCAAAGTGTAGGAAAACGTAGCACAGCACAAAAAAACGCTACGAAAACTAATAAAAATAGTGCAATAGCATTAGGACTTGACCCAGAATTAAAGAAATTTGCAAAGAAAGGCTCAAGACAAAAACAAGGTCCCGAGCAAGGTTTAGGACTATCAGAGGCGGTAATAGCTTCTACAGGAATGATGAAGCTCTTAAATCAAAGAATTTCAAAAGAAGTTATGAGTAATATGGGGAAACCCAATTTAACTAATAGAACGGGTAGATTTGCAGAATCAGTAAATATTCAGTCTATAACACCCGCAGCTAGAACATTAATGGTAAAGTATACATATAGAATAAACCCGTATGAGACTTTTGAAAACAAAGGCAGCAGAAGATGGCCTTCAGGATATAATCCAAAGCCCCTCATATCAAAAAGCATAAGAGGCTTAGCAATGGAGATGTTTAAAATATCTGCTTTAACAACTAGGAGAGTTTAATGGCAAACACATACAGAACAGGAAGAAGTAAAGTTGTCGATGCTCTCGTACAAAAATTAAAATTAATTAATGGGAATCATCCCTTTAATTCAAACATATTTAAAAACTGCCATAGTGGTATGGTCTTTTTAGATGAGATCCAAGAGTTCCCGAAATTATGCGTGGTAGCTGGAGACGAATCTAGAGAGTATCAACCAGGCGGCTTTAAATGGAGATTCCTGACTTTAGACGTAAGAGTTTATGTCGAAAACCAAGAAGACCCACAAGAAGTCTTAGCTTTATTAATGGAAGACATTGAAAGAGTAGTAGACGACAATGATATGCTGATATATGACGATACTGTCAGTCCAGCATTAACAACAACTTCCTTAACTGTGAGTTCTATGTCAACGGATGAAGGGGTGTTAAGTCCCTTAGGAATTGGCGAAATAAACTTACAGTGCAGGTATTAAAAACGAGATTACAAACGCTGATAAAAATCTAGCGACGTACTTTCAAAGTAAAACAATAGGAGAAAGCAAATGGCTTTAAATCTATCCAGGAATACCAAAGTATTCATTAGTTCCGTAAATGGAGTTGGTGCTACTGGAGGTATCAAAAACGGAAAAGTCACCACAGCGGGTTCAGGATACGTTGTAGGTGATATTATAACAGTTGCAGACGGCTCAACAAGTCAGTCTGGAACAGGGTGTAAATTTATTGTTAAGTCAGTAAATGGAAGTGGCGGAGTTACATCAGTAGCTGTACCAAACAACTTCAGAGGCAGTGCTTTTGTAGTAAATGAAACTTGTACTGAAAGTACTGCAAAAACAGCAGCTAATCATGCTACTGATAGCTCAGGCGCAGGTTTTGTATTTACAGTTACAGCAGTAACAGGTGTAAATACAGCTGATGGTTCAAGACTAGGAACAGGATTGTTCAAAGGAAACGAAGTCGATGCAAACACATTCAGACTTGGTGTATTAGATGGATATAGCTTTTCACAAGGAAGTGATTCAACTGACGTAACCATATCAGAAGCTGGTGCAGCACCAAACAGGGGTTCAAAAAGATTCAATGATTCTTTACCACCTGCAGAATGGTCATTTGGCACATATGTCAGACCTTTCAGACATGGAGCAGCAAGTTTCAGAGCAAGTGATACATTTGACTGTGTTGAAAACATTATGTGGGCAGCACTATCAGGAACTGGACTTCCAGCGACTCATGCAGATGATGCAGCTCAAGTAACAGCAGGTTCAGGAGTACTTACAAGTACTACTACCCTAAAAGGTTCATTATGTACTTTTACAAATTCAGACGTCCATGAACTTATGAAGCTAAATATCTACTTCGCACTAGAAAACACAACATACAGGCTAAACCAAGCACAGGTTAACCAAGCAGAAATCGACTTTTCAATCGACGGTATAGCACAGATCACATGGTCTGGTAATGCTACTACTATTGACCAAGTCGTAGAAGGAATGGAAGATCCATCAAAAGCAACTGAATATACAGCAGCGGACATACGTCCAGGTTCAGATTCTAGTGTAACCACTACTCTTAACGCTAATACTCAGGCAGCTACTGATCATGATGCCTTCACAGAAGAGTTCTCTTATGTAGATACAACAGGTCCAAGTGACGCTGACTACTTAAGAAACAAACTATCTTCTCTATACCTAAATACAGCACTACAAGGTGGCGGTAAAGACTCTCAAGGTCTTGATGCTAAAAATTATGCAATTAACATTACTGGCGGAAGTTTAACAATCGCTAATAACGTTACTTATGTAACACCTGAAACTATCGGTATCGTGGATAAGCCAATTGGTTCTTTCACAGGTGCTAGAGTAGTAAGTGGCTCTTTAACAATGTATCTTGATAATAAAGATAATGGTTCTAACGAATTACTATCTGACTTAGCAGCAGCAACAGACATGGTATCCAACTCATTTGATATGAGATTATTCATGGGTGTAGCTTTTGATACAGGACAAATAGACGCATCAGATGCAGCAGGCAGTTTCGGACTTAGAGACTTTGGTTTCAACGGATCTACTGTAACATCAGCAGGTGTAGGCTTCTCAATGCCTAGGGCTCATTTAACTGTGCCAACAATTGAAGTTGGAGATCTAATCTCTGCTTCCGTAGAATTTGCTGCTAACGGCTCATCACTTCTAGAAGGCGATGAACTATCAGTAAAATACATCGGACAAACAGTACATTCACAACCGGGTTATTTAGCAACCGGTTCTCAAGCAGAAGCTTAAGTACTTATGTCTTATAGTTTCCTCAAGGAGAGTAAGCTATTTATAGTTTATGGCGGTAACAAGTATAGAATATATACTACTACCGCCTTAGACTTTTCCCAAACATTTGCGCAAGAATCGTACCCAGTAAAGACTTTGCACGACCAAACAAAGATGTTCGAGGGAGCAACTATAACTTCTGCCAACGCAGTCGATTTTAGTTTCACAGTCCCATTGACAAAAGAAAAGGATGAGAGTCCAATTATTGACCTGTTACAGGGTTTAAATAATGAACAGTTGACTAGTTTTGATATGTATATTCAAACTGGTAGCTCAGTCTTTAAAGTAGATGGCGCAGTAACTACATCTGGAGATTTTAGCATTAGCCCAAATCGTCAGTTTGAAATAGCAGTGCAAGGACAAGGAACTAAATTAGAAAGAGTTGGTAACGAAAGTTACACCATTCCAGGAACGCTTCAATCTGAATCGTCCTCAAGAACCCCTCTTTTAGTTTATCCAGTAATTAGTATTGACAGCTTAAATATGAGTAATATCATATCCGTAAATGTTAGTATACAAAATAATATTACTTGGACAAGTTACAAGACTTTGCAGAAATCATTAAGCGTTACTAATTCTAGTAATGTGATGCGACCGTCTGAATACGTGGTAGAAAAAAGAATTGTTTCGGGAGCAATTAACCAATACCAAACAGATAATAATATAACACAATTTGATAATTTTAGTACTAATAGTAATATTACTATAAAGGCAGTAGAAGTAGGAAAAGCACTAAGTGCAACTCCTTTCTTCCAGATACAGTTAAACCCTGCGTCTTACACTGCGAGAATGCAAGTAGCTGATGTATACCAACAAAGCTATGATTTCTCTTCTTTAGATAATACTTCTTTAGCTGCTAGAATAACACAATATTCATAGGAGAATATAAAAACATGGAACTTAAAAGCCTACTGGTTGACAGTAAAACAACCTGGGTAGAATTTCCTGGACTCGACGGATTTGAAGTCGAACTAGCAAACCTATCCCGAAAAGAACTCGTAGCATTACGAAAAAAATGCACACAACAAAAATTTAACAGAAAGACTAGAGCATTTGAAGAAACTCTAGATGACGATAAGTTTGTAAAAGAATTTACTAACTCTACTGTAAAAGGTTGGAAAGGACTACAACTAAGCTTCCTAGAAGATTTAGTACTAGTAGACCTTAAAGGACAAGATACCTCAACCCTTCTAGAGTATACTGAAGAAAACGCCCTTCTATTAGTCGAAAACTCATCAGAGTTTGATAATTGGCTCAATGAGGTAGTCTTTGATTTAGAAAACTTTCGTACAGACTTCAAAAAACCGAATAAAGGAGAAGTTAAGTCTACTCCTGAAGCATGATGCAATAGGAATGACTAAAGACCAATACTTGCGTATGGTCGAACAAACTGGAGAAGAAATAGATTGGGAAAGATGTCCACCAGAGTGGGACGACTTTCCTCAATCTGTACCAACAGCCATGGAGATATTTAATTGTCTCGGAGATAAAATACAATCTGAGATAGGGTTTGTAGGTAAAGACTTCACCAATATAGATATGCTGTATAACTTACATGATATCACACACCCTAAAGAAAAAGATTGGACATTAGAACTATTACTTTACCTAGAAGGTCAAGCAATAGACAGGTCTCAGAAAGCTATAAAAGCTGAGTATGAGAAGGCAAAGAAAAAATAACCATGGCAAATAAAGTATTATTTGAGATAGTCGCAACCGCTAAAGGCGTAAATATAGTCCAGAAGCAAACGGACAAACTTGCAAAAAGCACTGACAAAGCTCGTAAATCTACGGATGGACTTAGTAAGTCTAGAGACAATTACAACCGTAAAGAAAAAGGTGCGGCTGGAATATCTTCAAACTCTACTAAAAACTTCTCTAAAATGCAACAAGGCATTGATGGGGGAGGCGGCTCTGGTGGTTTAGTTAGAGCTTATGCCCTATTAGCAGCTAACGTTTTTGCACTTACAGCTGCATTTGGTGTACTATCCAGATCTGCTCAGATTGATACTCTAACCCAATCAATGGAAATACTAAGTACTACGGGTGGTACTTACATTAAAAGTCTTGCAAAAGACATGCAACAAGCCTCTGGAGGAGCTATTGATTTAGCGCAATCCTTCAGACAGGTATCACTAGCATCAAGTGCTGGTCTCAATACTTCAGAAATCGAAGGATTAACACAGGTCGCCAAGGGAGCAGCTATTTCTCTCGGTAGAGACCTGCCCGATGCTATGGATAGAATATTCCGTGGTGCTATTAAACTCGAACCAGAAATACTAGATGAAATCGGTCTTTTTGTTCGTGTTGACGAAGCCGCACAGAAATACGCAACTAGTGTAGGTAAAAGTGCAGGCGCACTAACTCAAGCAGAAAAAAGACAAGGTTTCTTAAATGAGATTCTAGAACAAGGTAAAAACAAATTCCAAGAATATGCAGAGACAGTTAAACCTGACCCTTATGTAAGATTAGGAGCAGCCTTAGGAGATATCGCACAAGCTGGAATAAGCTTATTAAACGGAGTACTAGGTCCTGTCTTAGAATTTTTAGCAGAGTCTAAAGGAGCACTAACAGTAGTGTTTGGAGTCTTAGTTTTCTCACTACTAAAGAAAGCAATTCCTGCTATGGGACAGTTCAACGCAGGCTTAGCAGACCAAGCTAAAAAAGCTGCTGACAATGCAAAAAAATACAGTGACGGTGTTAGAGAATCAACAAAGGTACAACTAAAAGAAGACAAGAAAAAATTAGATAGTTCTTTAAAAACCTTGCAAAAGCAATCACAAGGTAGCCCTATGCTTAAGTTAAAAGTTGGTGGAAAGGATGCTTCGGGAATTTTAGAAAAGAAACTACAAGACAAAACAATAAAAGGCAAGAAAAGAGAAGCCTTAATAGAACAAAGAATACTTGACCTCACTAAGAAACAAGGATTAGCTAAGCGTGAACAGATGGCAGGGTATAAAGAAGAACTTGCTGCATTACAAAAAGAAAAACAATTAAATCAAGAAATTCTTGATATAAAAAATCAAAAGCCTGTAGAGACGTCTTCTGGGTCTTTAGCAGGTAGAAGACAGTCCTCTTTAGAGCAAAAGTCAAGTAGACTTGCTATAGTATCTGGAGCAACCAATGTTGGAGAAAATGAAGGCATGGGAGCAGGGTTCTCAAAACTAAAAGGAGACTTAAAGAAAAATACAGGGGGGCTAAAGACTTTCGGTAAAGCAGCTACATTTGCTCAAGGTTCCGTTAGTATACTTGGTGGTGGAATATCAAGACTTATGATGATGCTAGGGCCTTTCATGATGCTCTTTTCTATGTTAGCTCCGCTAGCTATGATGGCCGCAAAAGCTCTAGGAATTGGAAGTGCAGAGTCTAAAAAGTTTGATAATAGTCTTAAAAATCTTGGAGAGATGCAAGAAACGATTAATAAAAGATTTGATACTCAAACTAACGCTATGGATGACGCTACTATTTCTTTCTTAGAACAAACAAAAGCTGCAGTAGCTTATAATAAAGCTCAACAGGGTACATTTGTACAACTAGATAAACTAGTAAAAGAATTTGAAAACTTCCAAAGAGAAGCAAGTGCTTCCGCTTTGGCGTGGGAATCTTTAAAATCTATATTTGGAATGGATAAAGAAACTAAATTAGTAGAAGGTCAAGCAAACGCAATAGCAAACTCTATAAGAGCCGCAGCATTAGCGGGCGATGAGAGTCAACTTAGTATTCTTGCTAAGTTAGACAATGCAGAGGTTGACACTTATATAGAAAAAGTTAAAGTATTAGGTGAAGCAAACAAAGTGGCGATAGCCGCAGAAGCTGCCTTAGAAAATGATTCTTTCAAAAATAAAGCAAACTTAATTGAGGTATCAAAAGGCTTAGCCAATGCTTTGGCTAACGAAGCTATGTGGACTAAAAATAACATGTTTCCAGAGCGAGTACCTCTGGAAGAAAGACTTACAAGTATAAAAGAAGGACTAACAGATAAGGAAGTAGCCTATGTAGATGCACTAGTGGAAAAGAATAAAGCAATAAAAACAGCAGAAGCAGCATCTAAAAAAATGGTTATAAACGAGATGAAGATGAAAGGCTTAATAGCTGATTCAGCAAAATCTACTAAAGAACAAACACTAGCTATGCAATCATATGTAGATGCACAAAAAGGTGCTATTACATCTTTTGGTAAATTCAGAACAGCTTTTGATATAAAAACTCCTGTAGATGCTGTAATCAACTCTTTCGATGAATTAGAAAAAACATTTGTGAAAATGGTAAGAAATACTGAGGGCGAAATGGAGAACGTCGGTGGAATGATAGATCCTGTAAATTTCTTTAAAAACTTTGCTGATAAGGATAATGCATTTACATCTTTATTTAGTAAAGATCAAATAGAGCAGATTAAAGGTGGTGCAAAAGATCTCTTCTTTAATGTTATAAAAGAACTAAAACAATATCAAGAGAATATACTATCTTCAAAGTCACTGTTAAAAGATTTTGCTGCTACACAAGCACTTGCAGCTAAAGGTGCAAAGGTTGGCGGACAGGCTTTAGCAACTCAACAAAGTATGATAACAAAAATAGCTAATAAAAACGCAAGTGTTTCTGCGGATGCTTTAAAAATAAAAGAACGAGGACTAATACAAGATGAGAAAGCTAAGGAACTAGCCATTGATATAGTTAACGGGAAGGGAACTATTGCGGAACAAGAAGAAGCATTACTTGAGTACAGTATAGAAAGAAAAGACGTACTAACTATTATAGCAGCAAGAAGAGAAGATAATGTTCTACAAGCAAAGTCTGAACTAGCTACAGACACGGAAATAGCTAGAGTGGGTATGATGCAAGAGCAAATAAATCTAAAAGCTTTAAAAGTACAAGAAGATATACAGAAGATGAAAAACTCCATATTACTGACGGATGCTAAAATGCTACAAGCATCAAAAACTGGTAGCTCAGTACTAGACCCTGTAACAGCTGCAAAAATGACAATGGAAGCATCTGTTATAGCTTTAGAAAATGCAATAAAGCAAGCAACAATTAAGAAAGCTATGCTTGACTTTGAGTTCAAAATCTTAGAATTGCAGATGAGAGTCTTAGCAAAACAAGCTGGTGTCACAGACATGGGCAATGATGGAGAAAATGGTAAAGACAGAACTGGGATGTTCAAAACATTAGACGACACTGAAAACTCAGCAGGGGAGCTAATTGACAGAACTTTAACAGACTTAACAAAGAAAACAGCATTAGGATTCCAAGAAGCAATAGCAACCGGATTCAAAGGTGGACTAAGCGACGGACTAGCTACAGGAGCAAATGCTATAGCAGCCTATAATGCTAGTTTAACTAGTACGGATGCTGATGGTGTTAAAACTACAAAAGACGCAGATCCTGAAACACTGAAGGCATTGAACTTTACTGTCGCAAGAGAAAGTGCTAAAGCACTAGCCGCAGACCTTTCAAAACTAGGACCTGAAGGTGAACTAGTATCTTCAGTAGTACTAGGTGCTATGGCTATTGGCGATGCCTTTAGTACTATGACAACGGCTATGGAAACGGCAGGAAAAGATGGTTCAGGTGGATTAGGCAAAGCTGTAGCTATGGCGGAATTCGCTTCAGCTGCTATTGGCCAAGTAACTCAAATGATGGCTGCAAACTCTAAGGCTCAAATGGCTGAGATGGACGGTCAAATAGCAGCAGAGAAACGAAGAGACGGCAAATCAAAAGAATCATTAGCAAAAATAGCTCAACTCGAAAAGAAAAAAGAAGCTATGGCTAAGAAAGCATTTGACCAAAACAAGAAAATGCAAATGGCTCAAGTTGTAGTTAACACTGCATCTGGTATGATGAGAGCCTATAAAGACTATGATGGTATGACCGCTACAGGACTAGCAATAATGATTGGAGCACTTGGTGCTGCTCAACTTGCTATAATATCTAAAACTCAGTATGCTGGAGCTGGAGCTGGAGATATACCAAAACCACAGACAAACTTAAGTATAGGAAACAGAAGCAATAAAGTAGACGTTTCAAGAGGCGGTAATGGTGGCGAACTTTCATACATGAGAGGCGCAAGAGGTACTGGTAATGCAAATAACTTTACTCCTGGTGGAGCAATGGGTAGAAAAGGATATGCTGCAGGCGGAGAAGGAATACTTGTTGGAGAAAGAGGTCCTGAAATAGTAACACCAAGCCAGAAAGTAGATATAATACCTAATGATAGATTAGGCGGAAACACAAACGTAAACTTTAGTATTAATGCAGTAGACGCTGCAGGTGTAGAAGACCTACTAATAAATCAAAGAGGTAATATAATCAGAATGATAAGAGAAGCAGCAAACGATACAGGAGAAAGATTCTTAGAAAGCGTCGATACTCAAACATACGGGAGTAGTACATAATGAGTGGTCCTTTCACAGCATTTAATAATAGATTACCAGATCCAAACTGGGGCATAAATGAAGCAGGAGACGGGCACGCAAGTGCTTATGTAGAAGGTCCAGGCTTCGCTTCGGTAAGTATAGAATCAAATCAACCCGTGGCTTTCACTAGAACAAATAGTGGTAGAGCTACTACTCGTTCTATAGCAGGGCACAACTGGAGAATAAAAATTACTTATAATCCTATGACTCGTGCTCAATTTGAACCTATCTATAGTTTCTTACAAGAAAAAAGAGGAAGACTAAAAGCTTTTGAAGTTGTAGTACCTCAGTATGATTCTCCTCAAACTTCACTAGGTGGTGCAGCAGGGCATCAATTAACTGTTAAAGGTACTATAGTAGCAGGTGCAACTAATTTTATGGCAGACAACCATGGCCATGTCACTAATCTAGCTTTAAAACCTGGAGATATGTTTAATTTCAGTGACCCAGCTAATTCAAATCATAAAAAAGTATATCAAGTAACAAGAGTACTTAACAATACTGATTACTTACAAGGAGGCACTAGACCAGGAACTCAAGACAGAATCTATTATGTTACTCCTTCAATAGAAAGAGGCGTAGTAGATACAAACGTTTCCGCGACCACCCCCAAATTAATAACAACTAACCCAACTTTCAGAGTAGTACAGTCTTCAGACGTAGTTTCTTACTCTCTAGGTACAAATAATTTATATGAGTTCTCATTGAACTTAGAGGAAGCACAGCCATAATATGTCAGAAAGAAATATAAACGCCAGTATTAAAAGTACTCTTATTAATAATGATGAGTTTTCGTATGCTCACTTAGTTAAGTTTGAGAGACCCTTCGACCTCCTAGAAGGAGAAGTTCGTACGGATGATGCAAACAGGTATGCTTACTATACAGACGGAGCAACAGATATACTATTTGATGGAAATACGTATAGAGCAAATAGACTTACTTCCGTAGGCACATATTCAGAAACAACAACGGCAAGAGCTACATCTATGTCAATAAGTCTTGCTGCCGAAGATTTAGGAGCTTCTATAGAGATAGCAGGAGTCTTAACTACTGCAGGCGTATTCACTCCAACAAACTCTGTACATAACGGAGAGATTGTTGACTTTGTAGAATCTGGATTTAAAGAAGGAGACTCAATTAAGTTTAAGTACTCTACTACTACTTTAAATTATGTAATTGATTCATTTCCTTCAGTATCAACAGTTAAATTATTAGTAACAGGAACAGATACAGATGATAGCGCTTTTCCAGGTAGTAATCTGACTCAAACTTTTACAATAGAACAAGACTCTATAGAACTAACAGCAGCTTTAATGGAAAGAGGTATAACACTTTCTAACACATCAAACGCTAGTCCTAACTTTGTCAATAGAGAAGTATTCATACACAAAGTATTTATAAACCCAGAAACAGGTGCTTTAATTGGAAACGCTAGTATCCTTATATTTAAAGGAATCATAGCAGGTGTAAGCCTAGATGAAAAACCTACAGGAGTTTCTGTAAAGTGGAATTTAACTAGTCATTGGGGAGACTTTGAAGAAGTTAATGGAAGATTAACTACTGATGAAGTTCACAGAGCTTTAAACGCTGCCAAATTCCCTCAGATAGATTCAACTCTTAGACCTGAATATGTTTCCGACCTTGGATTCATGCATTCAGAAACATCACTGAGTTCTATAGCAAACTACAAGACACAAGAAACACGTTATAGGATGAAGAGCAAAAGGCGTGGTGGCCTTGCAGGACTTCTAGGAATGAAGAAACAAACTACTGAAGAATATCAAATAGAAGTTCAGCATGAAGTAGACTTAAATGTACATTTACAAGGTAAGTATTTACCTGTAGTATATGGAGTTCAAAGAATTAATGGTAATCCTATATTTGCAGACACATTAAATAATGATGGAAAAATAATATATACAGCAGACGCAATTAGTGAAGGAGAAATTCACGGTCTTTTTAATATATACATTGATGATATACCTTTAATCTGTACTGATGATAATGACTTCGATGTACGAAACGCTAGCACAGGATCTGACAAAGATAATAGTCAACTACAATGCTACGGAAGAATGTCACGTGGCAACACTTTAGGTGGTCAAGTATACTCAGGTAGTTCCGTAGACTCAAATCAAATTACAGACGCAATAATAGAAGTAATTGTTGATGGTACAGGAATGACCCAAATAAACAATGTAGCTAAAAGGGTTGGTAGAGCTGGAAATCAAAGAGTACCTTTACTACATACTGGAGGAGCAGCTGGATTACAGCATGGGGCGGTGTATAATATTACTCACCCTTATAGTATAACTCAACAATTTTTTCATGGAAGACCAAATCAACTAGCTTCAGATATGTTAGTAAGTCCTGCCGAAGCTTCGGACGGAGTATCTAGTGTATCAGTAAGAGCTAAGGGTGCAAGTTATGAAAGCGCTCCTTCTATATCTTTCTCTGGCGGTGGCGGTAGTGGTGCTACAGCTACAGCACTATTAGGAAGTTCTTCTACTGATGACGCAAACAAAGTTCGTAGTATAAATATAACTAATCCTGGAACAGGATATACAAGCACACCCACACTTTCTATTACAGGCGGTGGCGGTGGCGGTGCAATAGCATCAGCAAATTTAGGTGGATACAAAAGACAAACAGATTACTGGACAGGAACTCTCCCATACTGGGGACCAAATCATAGACTACTAGACACAGCCTATGCAGCAACACAACTAGAAATTGATGCTGACTCAACGAATATACCAGAAATTGAATACGTAGTAAAAGGTAAAGTACTAGACTGCTTTAACTTTGATAACACGTATAGACCAGACGCAGCCCTAGATGGTAGCGATGATCATACAGATTTTGTAGAAGGAGACTTAGTAGTAGTAGAAACTAGTGTAAACGGCAGTAGCTGGGTAGTAGATAGTACAGGTACTAATACTTCTAATAAATTCAAAATTATGGATAAGTGGCTACATACTACTTCCAGAGGAACAGCACACTATAGATTTAGATTAGACACTACTCCAAACTTAGGACTCGTGAATGGAAGAGCTACAGACAAAACAAGATTAAGATTAAAAGATGCAAGTAGTAACTACTGGCATATGCTTTCCTGGGACCATGAAATAATAGGTTCTACTAGTTTTACAGATGGATGGGTTTCTGCAGGATCTAATGTTTCTACTACTGGAGCAGGCTTAATAACTATTTCAGGTATCTCTGCAGCAAATAAAGTAAAGATAGGAGCCACGACTCCTACTATTCAATTCTATGCACCTGAGTGGTACGGTAGTACTCCAGGCTCTGTATCAGGATTAAAGTACGCTGTATTAGCAGCAGCTTGGAGTGGTAGTGGAAATGCAAATGTTTTAACCTTTGCAAAAACTAACTACACAGGAGCAACGTTCCCTAATACTATACAAATTAGAAATGCAAAAGAATTTAATATGACAGGTACTACGGTAGCTAATATTACAAATTCTGAAGCTTTGACAAACAATTACACAGATGAAGCTAGTAATACTATTTTTGAAAGAGGTGGAACTCTTCATAATATTACTACTGGAGAATTCAGAGAAGTAGTAGCCTATGGTACTAGTACTAAAATACTAGAGATAGACACGCCTTTCTTAACTCCCCCTCTTACTACTCATAAATTTAAAATAGATGGTACAGGCTCAGATAAAAGAAGCTTAAGCAACCCTGCATTACAAACACTAGATTTTCTAAGTAATGCTAAATATGGTAGAGGCTTAAAAGAAGTTGATTTAGATATATCAAGCTTTGTACAATCTGCAAAACTCTGCGACGCTCGTTCAGACATAACAATAAAACTAACTAGCTCTCCTAGCGGAGTTGCCGTTGGTGACGTATTTAAGATAACTACAACTGGTGCAGCAAACGGCGCTCATGTTGCTTCGGGTACTGTGGCAGTAGGTGGAATAGATACTACAAACAATACAATAACTCTTACTAGTGTTATCAATAAATTTGCTAAAAAGTATGCGGAACACGTAACTTACAATATAGGAGATATAGTATATACTGAAGCAGGAGCTTTCTTTAGAGCAACAGGAACAGGCATTGGCTCTGGCACAGAACCTACAGCTAGTGTTACAGGTTTAACTCTACTAACAGGTGTTGTAACACTTCATAAGTCAGCGGGTAGTGGAAGTGTTGCTTCCTTAAATATGCTAAAAGTTAATCCACCTATTGATTATGCACTATATGATTCAGACTGGGTAAAATACTGGAGATACTATGGCTGGGAAACTGCTCATCAGAGAGAAGTAACAAGACACCAAACTAATTTCATAATAGACACAGGTAAATCAGTTTTTTCTAATATTAATGCTTTACTAAGTCACTACAACGGTATACTATCGTACGAAAACGGTAAGTATGTACTTGATGTAGAAACTAGAGAAAATGCCCCTGCCGCTAGTTATACTAATGGAGAAAATACAAATCCTTACTATATAGATGAAACAGACATAATAGGAAAGATTGGAGTTCGTGATAACTCTCAAAAGGCATCTAAAAATACAATCAAGGCTAGTTTAGCAGACCCACAACTTAACTACAGTACTCGTAGTGTAACATTCTTTAACTCTGACTTCTTAAAAGCAGATAGAAATATTGTAAAAACTGGAAGCTTTCCTTATACTGGAATAACTAATTATTATAATGCCAGAGTTAGTACAGAAAAAGAATTGTTCCAATCTCGATTCTCAAAAGAAGTAAGTTTCGAACTTGGGCCTAGGGCTATATTATTAAGACCTGGACAAGTAATCAGTATGAACTATGGACCATTTAAATGGTCTAATAAATTACTGCGAATCGAAAACCTTAGTTTTAAGGCAAATTGCAATGTTACAGTAAAATGTAGAGAGTATGATGATAGCATCTATGAAATCACAAAACAACAAGCGTCCAAAATATCAGATCAAACTTCATCACAATATGGTTTGAAAAGACCATCTCCACCTACTATAAGCGCGGTAACTACTAACAAAATTGGCTCTATATTAGTAACTTGGGTAAACGCAGGAGACTTCATAGAAGGGTCTGACTCTACAGAAATCTGGAAACATTCCAGTGATGCTTTGGCTAGCGCTACTTTAGTAGCTTCTGTAGACAATGCTTCTTCTTTCATGTACAATGCAGCTGTAAATGAAAATGCATACTTCTGGATAAGACATACAAGGTATAGCAAAGGCTCTACGGGTAATAAACAATACATAGTAAGAAGTGACTACAACGCCAGCGCAGGTACTTTAGGTACTTCACTAGCTATTTCAGCAGGTGCGCAAACAGTAAAACTACTTCCTAGTACCCATGTTATTGACTACTCAAAAGTAGGAGCAGAAACTACTACTGTTAGCTTTACTACTGTGCCCTTTAATATGTCAGGTACACTATTCTATGAATTCTTAGTAGGTAGTACTTCAAAGCAAAATACACAAACAACAACCTTCACTTTAGCAGATTCAGATGAGCCTGCAGTAAATGACGCACCTATAGTAGTAACAGTAAAAGTAAGACAGGGCTCAGCAGGTGGAACTATAATAGCTCAAGATAATGTATCTATTTTTGCAGTGCAAGATGGACAAAGTGCAATTACAGGATTCCTAACAAATGAGTCACATACAGTAGCTACAGCAGTTGATGGAAGTGGAGCAAGCTTTACAGGAGCTGGTGGAACATTCAAAGTATTCTATGGCAATCAAGATATTACTAGTAATGCAAAAGTAACTTTCGCAGCAGCAACAGGTACAAATATAACAGGCGCTATTAACTCAGGTTCTGGAGTATATACTCTCAGTAACTTTACAGACTCACAAACTATTGGCAGCGTAGTATTTACCACAACAATACTTGGTAGCATTGTAGGTGGAACCGATGGTGTAAATGATGTAGCAATTTCAAAAACATACTCAATAGGAAAATCAAAAGCAGGTGTAAATGGCACAGGCTCCGCAGGTCAAAATGCAAAGACAGTACACTTAACAGCTTCAGACTACTCAATCGTATATGATAAGGATGGAGCAACCCCAAATCCTTCTACTAGTACAGATATTACTATAACAGCTGTAGCTACAAACTTTACAGACCCTTACTTTAAATTTACAGGAGATGCTTCTACAGGTACAACTTATGAAACTTCCTATACGAATGGAGCTTCAGGAGCCAACGCAGATACCTTTACATTTAATGTTCCTACTTCTCATTTCTCAGACCCAAGACTTGTAAGAGTCGGTGTAGCCGAAGCAGACGCTAGCACATCAGAAATAGCTTTTGATACTGTATCTATATTTGGTATAAAACCAGGTGCTACAGGTGCTGAAGGAGATGATGGTTATACTATTATATGTAGTAACGAAGCGCATACATTCCCTGCTGCAAGTAATGGAGAAATCAGTACTTTCGCAAATAGTGGAACAGACTTTGAAGTATTCTCAGGAGGGACTCAGTTAACAGGACTTACTAGTGGTACTCCTTCAACAAATCAATTCACAGTTTCAGCGGCTGTAACAGGTATAACAGCCGGAGCGCAATCAGCTAGTTCTAATAAAATAGTATTTGCTAACCACAGTGGAATGGGTAATGGAACAGCTACAGCTACTATAGTTTATACACTTAATATAGAAAATACAACATCTGTAACAAAGAAACAAACATTTGCAAAATCATCCGCAGGAGCTACGGGAGAACCAGGAGCAGCGGCATACTCAGGAATACTTACAAATGAAAGTGCCTCTGCTATATCATATAGTTTATTTGCGGGCAACAGCTTCTTTCTTTATCTTGGTACTGGAGGAGAGTTTAAAACTTTTGTAGGTACTACAGAACAAACAAGTGGAGTAGTTTACGCAATAACAGGTGGATCTGTAGCAGGCGGAAACAGTACTAAAACACAAAGTGGTTTAACTATGACGTTAAATCAAGGTACTGGAGTTTACACACTAGCAGGTACTTCGTGGACCACTGATTCAGAAGTATTTACTTTAACAGGTACTAAAGGCAGTGATGTAGTAACAAAACAATTTAATATTAATAGCGTGCCTTTCAACTCAAGAGTAGTACTGGCAGCCACTTCTCAGCAATTTGCATATGATACTGCAGGAAGTAATCCTAGCCCTTCTAGTGTAGTTCTAACAGCTAGTAGCTTTGGACAACCTAGCGCACAGTTTTTGTTTGAAAAGTCAACAAATAATGGTGCTTCATTTAGTACTATTCAAGCTTATAGCTCAACCAATACTAAAACAATATCAGCCGGAGCACTAAGTCTTGGGTCAGAAACATTTAGAGTATCAATGAGATCCACAGCGCTAAGTAATAATGTACTAGACGTAGATCAAATAACTCTACTAAGACTTAAAGATGGAGCTGTAGGAGCGCCAGGTGATGATGGTGATGATGGTGATGATGGTGATGAAGGCATAGGAAGTATAATAATATACAGAGAATCTTCTAGTGCACCATCTACTCCAAGTGCAGGTACAGCAAATCCACCAACAAGCTGGTACTCAACAGTAGTGCAAGCAAAAGCTGCTGTAAGTGGAACTAATCTTGTATGGTTCAGTGTGGGTAATAAACCTGCAGGAAGCTCTACTATTACTTGGAATACTCCAATAAGATATATAGAAAATTACGATGATGTAGGGGGAACTAAACCACCTTCAGACGCAAACAAGTTTATAACAGTAACTGATGGTGTAGAAGGTAGACTAAGATTTAATATAAATGGAGCAGGAGTAACAGATTACGATGTATTCAGCTCAGGAGAAAGAACGAAGCTTAACAGACTAAGATTAGGAAAAAGATTCGATAGTGATACTATAGTACTAGAAGATACTATAGCTTCACAAGCTAAAGCTAGTGCTGCTGAAGCAGCTGCTAAGCTTGTAGAGACTCAGAATAGAGTTACATTCCCCTCTGATAGTACAGAAGGTCAATTTAGCTTTTCTATAGGTGGAGCAAGTGCGGTAATTAACAATGTATTCAGCTCAGGTGAAAGAACTAAACTTAATAACCTAAGAGCGGGTACTCTACCAGGTGGCTCAGGTACTCTAGAAAGTACTACAGGTTCTCAGAGTAAGTCAGATGCTGCTGAAACAGCTGCTAAAGCACAGGAAGCGACTAACAGAGTTACGTTCCCAAGTAACTCTACAGAGGGACAGTTTACATTCAAAATAGGCTCAGCAAGTAATGTAGTCAATAATGTATTTAGTGCCGATGAAAGAACTAAACTAAACAGATTAAGACAAGGTAAAGCTCCAGATAGCGACTCCGTACTTATTAGTAATGCAGGAGTAACTATGTCTGCTAACGGTACGTTAACTGGTGGTGGTAGTTCAGTACAAGTTAATCTAAATTCTATACCAGATGCGGGCAATACTAAAACTGGAGCTGCTAGAGCTAATGCAGGACTTAACGGTGATGGCTTCGTAAACAAACTAGTCCCAACACTTAAAGGCGGTACAGGAGCTACTAACTTAAATGCTCTTTCCAATGCTAGGATAACTACAAATGCTGATGGAACTATAAGCTATGACGGTTCTACAGCAGTAGCCCCATCATTAACTAGCATAACGGGTACCCTAACAGCTGCTAAAGGCGGTACAGGAGCTACTAACTTAAATGCTCTTTCTAATGCTAGGATAACTACAAATGCTAATGGAACTATAAACTATGATGGTACTACATCAGTAGCCCCAACATTAACTAGCATAACGGGTACACTAACATCTGCTAAAGGCGGTACAGGAGCTACTAACTTAAATGCTCTTTCTAATGCTAGGATAACTACAAATGCTAATGGAACTATAAACTATGATGGTACTACATCAGTAGCCCCAACATTAACTAGCATAACGGGTACACTAAATGCTGAGAAGGGTGGTACAGGAGCTACTAACTTAAATGCTGTTTCTAACTCTAGAGTTAGAATAAATTCTAACGGTACTCTTGCATACGATAATACTACTACTGGTGCTATGACAATGAATACCATTACAGACGCAGGTAATATCAGATCAAGAATAACTTCAGGATTCGATACTAGTGGAAGACTAATATCAAGTATCATTTCAGGAGGAACAACCGTATCAGTAGCAGACTTAAGAGGCGCAAAAGAAAGAACCTTTGGTGCTATTGATAGTAGTAATAGAATTACAGGAAACTTTTTTGATGGTACTACAACTTTCACAAGAGCTGAGTTATTTAGAGTAAGAGATGGTTTTGATAACATAGGCTCTGGAGCATTAACACTTAAACAAGGAAACTTACCTACAATTCCTACTAGTAAAGGTGGAACGGGTACGGCAACACCGTCGGACTTCCTTAACGCTAATATAAGTGAAGCACAGCTTACAGGAGCGGGCGCGGTTGTTGCTTCCGATTTAGAATATGGAACTCCAGCGGCTATTAACGCATCTACTAGCTGGACTCTTACAAGCAGCGCTTTTAACCCTACTGCAACAACTCAAACAGTAAGTATTACTATAAATCACCCTACGTTTGGAACAAGTACTGTTGTAGGTACATGGACAAGAAGTTCTTCTGTTATATCAAACTTCAGCTTAGCTTCCGGCTCAGGAATGGCTGGATCAGGAAGTAATAATTGGACATTCGGAGATGTAAATACTGACTCAGGTAGCTCAGATAATGCTTTTGGGTCTAATAGTGCCACCAACGGGTTAAAAACTATATTTGTACAACACTCTAATTCAAATAAAATAATTCAAGTTAGTGCTTCCGTTGTCGCTATTAACTTTAGCTTCAAGTGCTTAACTCCAGCTATGTTACCAGAAAACTTACAAATTGGAGATGAAGTAGATAGCCCGTTAGGTAAAACCAAAGTAGTAGACCTAGTACGTAAAGAAAGAGAAGGCTACTATATCTTAGAAAATGAATTAGAAATAACTAATGATCACCCTATCCTAATTGATGGAGAGTGGATACTTGCAGAAGAATATGTAGGTAATAAAGAGTATATAGATAAACCTACAGAGGTTATTTATGTAGAAACAGAAAATGAATTATTGACTGTCAAAAATTGGACAGTCGGAGGAAAATATTAATGAAATCAATAGCAAGCAATAACTTTTACGTTCAAGAAATAGAAGAAGAAGATGCAGCAGCCTTTATGAAATGTTTTAAAGACTACCCGCTAAGTCCTGGGAATATCCCAATAACGTATCAAGAAAGACTCACTAAGTTTAGTGAATCTTTATTAGTAAATGATGGGGGTACATTACCCTTAACAGAAGATATTATGGACGGAGTACATAGAGTCTGGGCACTATATAAGCCAGATAATACTTTAGTTAGTACTGTAACTTATCGTTTTGAAAAGGTAGGAGAAGCACTACTATTAAATTGTGCCACACACCCAAGTCATAGAAACCAAGGGTATATCTATGCTTGGCATGCTTTTATGAATAAATCAATTTACCCACACTACAACATAACAAATATTAGAACAATAATAGAAGCTTCCCCTGCTCATGCAGGAGCAGCAGCAGCAATTGCTACATCAGGAACTGCAGGAGCTAATATAAACGCGGGAGATAAAACTTCTAGTGATTGGATGCGAGACGCTTCCGGCAACACTGTAGCAGAAAAAGAAGTAACAACAACTAGGTCTATTGGTACCTCAATTGCAAATGCAAGCGCGACTTGGAGTGGTGTAACTTTTACTATATCTTAGTTAAGGACAAACACCTTTAAGGTCAGGAACTACATACCCCCACCTAGAAAATATTTCTTGACACTTACCTTAAATTTTGGTATAATTATACAAATGGAGAAAATAATAAAATGGCAGCAGGAACTTACAATTTCACACTAGAGCAAGGAACGACTTTCGTACGAAGTCTAACCCTGCAGGAAAACGGCTCAGCGATGAACTTGACTGGGTACTCGGTCGCCTCGCAGATGCGATCAACTCACGACTCAAGTACAGTCGTAGGCACGTTTGCATGCTCACTTAGTAACGCCACAGGTGGAATCATTCAGATGGGTATGGCATCAGGCGTTACGACTAACATAGAAGAAGGTATATACGTTTACGACGTTGAAATTACTAGTAGTAGTGGTGGGGGTACGGTTAAACGAATACTCCAAGGTACAGTAACAGTAACCCCTGAAGTAACAAGATAATGGCTATAACTGTCACAGTCACAGAAACTCCAACTTACGTTACAGTCAATGAGACAGACACAACTGTAACGCTTAATCAGAGTGACAACCCTATAACGGTTCTTACAAGTACTGACTTAATTACAGCTCTAGGGGACGCAGTAGATGTAGGCTATGCAGCTTACAATACCCTACCAGGTGGAAGTGTACAAGAAGCCCTAGAAGATTTAGCAGACCAATTTTTCAGACAATCCGCAACTCCTTCAGGAGTTAATTTAGCACAGGGAGATTTGTGGTACAACACAGCTACAGACGAATTAAAAGTCTATAGAGAAGTAAGCAGCAGCGTTTACGAATGGCATACAATTGCCGCAGCACAGGGGTCTAACCCCACGATGAACACTTTAGATGGTGGGTCATTCTAGGATAACAACATGGCAGTAAATATAATTAAAATTAAAAGAACGACAGGTACTACCGCACCTAGTTCTTTAAACGCAGGAGAGCTAGCTTATTCAGGCGGTGCTGGTACTCAGGGCAATAACGGTCAAAGATTATTCGTAGGTGACCCAGCAAACTCTAACGCGGTTACAGTAATTGGCGGTAATTACTTTTCTAACCTTATGGATCATGCACATGGTACTACTACTGCAAGTTCAGTTTTAATTGTAAATGCAAACAAATCGACTTCAGAATTAAGAACACCAGCCTTATACTTAGGTACTTCAGGAAATGATACTTTAGTAACTTCAACAGCGGCAGAATTAAACGCATTAGATGGAATTACAACAAACGTAACAGAGTTAAACTACTTAGATGGTGTATCATTAGGAACAGTAGTAGCTAGCAAAGTATTAGCTGTGGATGCAAATAAAGATTTAACAGGTTTAAGAAATACTACTACCACAGGACAAGTAGCAGCAGCTTCTTTAGACATTAGTGGAGACATAGATGTAGACGGAGATTCTTACTTAGATAACGTAGATATTGATGGCTCCCTCGTAGTAGATGGATCAATAGATTTTAACTCTACTACTTTTGATGTTGATGCAACAGGTCTTATTACTTTAGATAGTTCAAACAACAATGGTATTAAGATAGGAACTAACTCATCAGCTAAACCAGTAACAATTGGTCACACTACATCAGAAGTAACAGTTGGAGACAATCTAGTAGTTACAGGTAACTTAACAGTAAGTGGTACAACTACTACTGTTAACTCAAGTACTGTTTCAATAGCAGACCCAATATTTGAAATTGGGGTGTCAAGCAGTGATGATAACTTAGACCGCGGTATCAAAATGCTGTATAACGATGGTGCATCTAGAATTGCATTCATGGGCTTCGATGATTCAGATGGCAAGTTTGCTATGATACCTAGAGCTACAGATACTAATAATGTATTTAGTGGAGATATCGGTACTTTAAAAGCTAATATAGAAACTGATGATAGTAATGGATTAAAGATAGGTGGTATAATACCATTCTTAAAGTCAGCTGGAACTCTAAAACTAAATAATATTAGTGGAATAGATGCAACAACAGAAACAACACTTGAAGCTGCAATAGACAGCTTATCAAATCTTACAACAGTAGGAACAATAACAACAGGTGTGTGGACTGGTACAGCAATAGGCACAGGCTACGGTGGTACAGGTTTAAGCTCTCATGGATCAACTGGACAAATATTAGTATCAACAGGTTCAGGCTTTCAGATGCAAAACATCGACGGCGGAACATATAGCTAATGTCTCAAGTAATTAAATTAAAGAGAAATACCTCAAACGTAATCGCACCTACCACTAGCGATATAGTAGTTGGAGAATTAGCAATCAGCGCAGTAGACGGTAAAATATACATTAAAACTACTGGCAACGTAATCAAAGCGATAGACGCATCAGAAGATGATGCAATAGCACTCGCAATAGCACTAGGATAAAACAATGGCAAATGCATTTAAAAACGCGGGACTCGCCGCTACAGGTACAAGTTTAACAGACGCGTATACAGCAGGCAGTGGAGTTACGGCTACAGTAATCGGATTGACTTGTGCAAACATATCAAGTACTAATCCTATACTAGTAACTATAAAATTCTTTGATGCTTCTGCTAACGCTACCTTTAGCATAGTAAAAGATGCTCAAGTATTTCTTGGAGGTGCATTAGTTGCTGTAGGTGGAGACCAAAAGCTAGTTCTAGAAACAGGCGACAAAATAAAAATAATATCAAATACAGCAGCATCGGTAGACACTATCGTATCGGTAATGGAGCAATCATAATATGGCATATATAGGAAAGAGACCGATAGATACGTTTCCAGCGATAAACGCTATAACGTCTAATTTAATCGCAGAAAATAATATCACAGCAAGAGAGATAGCCTCAGGCGCTATCAGTACTGCTTTGCTTGGTGCAAACTCAATAACAAGCGCACTAGTAGCAGCTAACTCAATCGATGCTTCAGAGTTAAAAACAGATGCAGTTAGGGGAATACATCTACAAGATGATGCCGTAAATGCAGACCAGATAGGTACTTTAACAGGACACGTACTATTCAACGATAACGCACAAATTAAATTAGGTACTAGTCAAGACTTACTAATATATCATGATGCTTCGAACTCATATATAGAAGATACAGGAACTGGTAACTTAAACTTAAAAACAGATTCAGCAGTAGCTCTATTGGGCGGAACTGAAATTATGGTACTAGCAACAGCTAACGGGTCAGTAGACTTATACCATAACAATGTCAAAAAATTCGAAACAACAGCCGCAGGTGCAACAGTCACAGGCGTACTCACAGCGACAGTAACAGGTAATGTTACAGGTAACTTAACCGGTACAGCTTCAGCAATAGCAGACGACAGTGTTAGCTCAGCTAAGATAGCAACTGGCGCAGTACTCACGTCTAAGATAGCGGACAACGCTGTCACATCAGCTAAAATAGCAGATGGCTCTATTGGCCCAGTACAGTTAACAGCAACATCAGTATCAGCAGGTACATATGGTTCAGCTTCCTCAGTCCCTATTTTAGTAGTAGACACAGATGGAAGAATCACAGGAGCTTCAACAGCAACAGTAGCTGGTAGCTTAACAGTAGGAGCCGACGCAGGTTCTGACGATGTAGTAACAATTGGAACAGACACATTAACAGTAGCTGGTGGTGGTAATATAACTACTACTGTATCAAACAATCAAGTAAGTGTAGCACTAGATGCTAACCCTACAGTTACAGGTAACTTAGTAGTTGATGGTAACTTCACAGTATCAGGTACAACTACAACTGTAAACACAACAAACGTATCAGTGGCAGACCCCCTAACAGTATTATCCTCTGGAGAAACAGGAACACCTAGTAAAGATTCAGGTCTTATTGTAGAAAGAGGAAGCGCAGCAAACACAGGTTTTATATGGGACGAAAGCTCCGATAGATGGAGTGCAATTAATACATCAGAAGATGGAACAACAGCAGGTAATGTTACTATTGCATCTTACGCAGACATACAAGGTGCAAACTTTTATGGTAATGGAGCAAACCTAACAGGTGTTGTTTCTACTCTATTAGCACTAACAGATACAACAATATCATCACTAGCGGGTGGTAACATGTTAATCTATGATGGAAGTAATAGCTGGGATAATGTTGTAATGTCAGGAGACGCAACTCTTGCGGCTAGTGGTGCATTAACCATAGCAAGTGGAGCAGTAGAGACTGGTATGATAGCAACTGGAGCAATCACTTCAGGACTAATAGCAGCCAACTCAGTAACAGCAACAAAAATACCAAATGGTAGTATTATAAACGAACACTTAGCAGACGATGCCGTTGGAGCAGACGAACTAGCAGCAAGTGCAGTCGTAGAAGCTTCTATAGTAAACGCAAGTGTTACTGGAGCTAAGATAGCGGCTAACACAATCACAGTAGCAAACATAGCCGACAACGCTGTAGACGCAACTAAAATCGCATCAAATTCAATCCTTACTAGACATATTGATGATAATCAAATTACAGGAGATCAAATTGCTGACGATATAGTACTCAGTGGCACTGGGTCACTAAGAATTCCTGATGGGACAGTAGCTCAGAGACCTGGTAGTGCAGCTCTTGGCATGATTCGATTTAATACTGATAATAATTTATTTGAAGGATACTCTGGTAGCTGGGCAGGAATTGGCGGAGGTGAATCTAACTTCACTACTCAAGCTTTTACAGGCAATGGTTCAAATAGAGCCTTTACATTAAGCCAAATTCCGAATAGCGAAGACAACTTAATGATATTCATCGAAGGTGTATATCAAAACAAATTAGACTATGCATTGAGTGGAGCAGTTGTAACTTTTGACGTAGCTCCTGCAAATTCAAGAAACATAGTAGTTCACCACGTAAAAGCTCTTGTAGCTGGTGGTAACACAGAAGTAAACACATACACTAGCTCAACAGCTAGTCCAAACAATGTTAATGGCAGTAGAGTAGCATTTGCACTTTCTATTGCTCCAATTACAGAAAACAATACACAAGTATTCATAGATGGTGTGTACCAGCAGAAAGGAAGTTATGGTACTTCAGGTACTACAGTTACTTTCTCAGAAGCACCTCCGGCAAGTTCAACAGTTGAAGTAATGATATTCACTCAAACGAGTGTTAATGTACCTACTAATAGTAGTGTTACTTCTGCAAAACTGTCTGGTGTCTTGGAAATGCCTGATGTATTAAAAGTCAAAAGCTACGCTAAGGCTTCATTGCCTACAGCCGTTGCAGGCGGAATTATATTTGTTACAGATGAAACCGGTGGTGCAGTAATAGCTTTTGGCGACGGCACTAACTGGAGAAGAAGTACAGATAGAACCATAGTAGCTTAATTATGGCATTAACCAAAGTATCAAGTAGTCTAGTATCAGACAACGCAGTAACATCAGGTAAAATAGCTGACGGCGGAATTGCAACTGCGGATATTGCAGATGTAGCGGTTACTACTGCAAAGATAGCAAACAACGCTATTCTTACTCAGCATATAGATGACGGTCAAGTCACAACTGCCCAACTTGGAGCAGATGCAGTCACAGCTGACAAAATAGCTAACGACGCAATATCAGAAGAACACTTAGACATAACAGTCATCACATCACTATCAGCCGTTACAGCAGCAACAGGCGACCTACTCATGGTTGCAGATGTAAGTGACTCAAACAATTTAAAGAAAATCCCAGTAAGTTCTATACTTGCTGGTACACATACAGGTGCCGTTAATACTTCGGGAACTATCTCTAGTGGTGCCATTACAAGTACAGGCAATGTATTGGTGGGTAATACAGATTCAACTCCATACGATAGAACTTCAGGCAATGCCATATCTTTAGGTGATGGTTTAATTTCATCTGCACAATCAGGTGGTAATGCTGCAATATTTAATCGCATGACAAATGACGGTAGTATTGTAGGTTTTAGAAAAGCTGGTTCAGCAGTTGGAAGTATTGGTGTTGTTGGTGGTAATAATTTATATATTAATGGAGATACAGTTGGTTTAGGAATTGGGGACGACAATCTTTATCCAACTAATGCAGCTGGAGCTTCAACAAATGGTGCTTTAGATATAGGTGATTCAAGTGCAAAATTTAGGAACTTACATCTCAGCGGCACTATCTCTAGTGGGGCTATAACAAGTAGTGGTGCGTTAACAGTAAATTCTGGAACTGCAAATACATCAATTGCAACTTCAAGCACAGATACTGCTAATTGGATGACAATGACAGACCCTAGTGGGTCTATATTCTTTGGTAATTCAGGAGCAGATTACGAACTATGGGTAGGTGGTGCAAAACAACTAGAAGTGACATCAAGTAACTCTACTTTTGCAGGTAGTATAAACGTAACAGGAACGATTACGGGTGACGATGGCTTATCTATACAAGGTGGAGCAGGAAATGCTTATTTACAGGTTGGGTCTAACACAGGTTCATGGACTTGGAAAAACTATCAAGCTAGTCACAAGTTAGCACTAGAAGATTCAGATGGTACTGGAGAAGTTTTAAACTTTAGTACTTCAGGTGTGGCTACTTTTGTAGGTAACATAACTACTACAGCTGAAATTACAGGTGGTTTATTTAAAGTTGGAAGTACGACTGTAATAGATGGCTCAAGAAACCTTACTAATATGGGTAATGTAAATGGTGCAGCTGGTGCTTTTGGTTCGTTAACTGTAGATAATTTTACACTTAATAACACTACATTAGCTTTATCAAGTGGTGATATGACACTAGACTCGGCAGGGAGAATTGATTTAAGTGCCGATGATAATGGAGAAATAAGATTCTTTGATGGCAGTTCAATGTATGGTCAGATTAAGGATGATGATGACCGATTAAAAATACAAGGCTTAATATCAAACAAGTCCATGTTGCTTGTTGGAAACGATAACGGTCAAGAAGTAACCATGCTTTCGCTTGATGCGGAAGCGGCAGGAAATGCGACGTTCAACGGAACTGTTTTAGCCTCAAGTGGTACAGCCTCCTTACCTTCTTTAAGTTTTTCAACTGACCCAAATACAGGAATTTATAGAGCGGGTTCAGACAATTTAGGTTTTGCAATAGGCGGTCAAGCCAGAGCATTTATGAGCGGCAACCAGTTCAATATGACTGGCAATGGAATTTTTAGTGGTAATGGAACTTTTGGTGGAACATTAGGAGTTACAGGTGCGGCTACTTTTAATGCTGGTATAGTAGCAACTGCTGCAAGCATAAATGGTCAGCTAAATGTTACTGGTACCACTAATGGTAATACAATCTCGATGTCGCAATTGTCTACTCAATTTGATACAAGTTCGTTTCTGAGGCTTCACCCTGCGTCTACTACTAATAGTGGGGGTTTTACTAATATATTCTTTGGAACTTCCACTTCTAACAATTTTGGTGTTGCTGTTGGTGGTAAAAGAGCTGGAACAAATAATGAACCTACTTTTGCAGTAAGAATGCTTAACGATAGTATTTCAGGAACTGAAGTTCTTAATATTAATAATGCAGGTAATGTTAGAACTCCTGGTCAACCATTCTTTTCAGTAAAACGTTCAGGCAATCAAACTATTGCAGCTAGTTCTTGGGTTTCTATAGTATGGAACTCAGAAACTACAGATACTGGAGGTAATTTTGCAAGTAATATTTTTACAGCACCCGTTGCAGGAGTTTATTTATTTACAGGCCTAGTAGGCTTTAACACTATCTCAGCAACCAACTATTTGTTGGTTAGACTTGTGTGTAGTACTGCTGGTGGTATTTATGTTGCACATGAACAAAAAAGAGATGGCGGAGGAGATTATGGTTATGATAATGCAATATCAGAAATGGTTACTTTAGCAGCTGGAGAAACAGTATACATGTCAGTATATGCAGCTAGTGGTGGTAACCATACATTAAGAGAAGATACTAGGTGGCAAGGGAGGTTAATGGGATAATGACAGCACAACAAATGATGACAAAAATAAAAGAACTTTGTTCAGGCGTAATAGATAGGGACTTCGAAGTCACTAGGGTTGGCGGAACAGGTAAAATAGAAATTTGGGATAATGGAGATGGGGTACCTTACATAGGTCGTTGGACACATGAAGATACACAACCCACAGCAGAACAACTAGCAGGATAATATGGCAATAACAAAAGTAACAAATAGCTTAGTAGCTACAAACGCAATCCAAGGTACGCTTATAGCGGACAACGCTATCACGTCTGTACATATTGCGCAGAACCAAGTTACTGCCGTGCAAATACCAGATGGAAGTATAACTTCTACACAACTTGCAGCAAACTCCGTAGATACTGCGGAACTTATATCAGGAAGCATAGATGCAATACATTTAGCTTCTGACTCTGTAATTACAGCAAAGATACTAAACGCAAATGTAACAACAGCAAAAATAGCAAACAATGCTATAACATCTGCACTTATACCAGATGGCTCAATAACAAACACACAATTAGGTAGTGGTGCATTTACAATGGGCACTATTACTACTACAGGACAGATAAGAGGACCAGCTTCTCTTACTCTTGACCCCGCTACGGTTGGGGATAACACAGGTACTGTTGTAATAGCAGGTAACCTACAAGTAGATGGAACAACAACAACAATTAATTCTACTACTCTTAATTCAGCAGACAAAAATATAACTCTAGGATTTGGAGCAAATGCCTCAGCAAATAATGGTGGTGGAATAACCATAGCTGGAGCTGACGCAACTATACTATATACTCATTCTGGTACTAAATGGTCATTTAATAAACCTTTAGATATTACAGGAGCTATTACTTCGAGTGGAATAGTACAAGGAACATCATATAAAATAGGCTCAACATTACTTGTAGGTACAGATAGGTCATTAAGGTCAATACCTGCTATCCATAATAGTAGTGATACTAAGGTTATTGACTTAGCTAATGCAACATATACTATTCTTAACGATCCTGAAGGTAATAACAGATTATTTTTAGGTGATTCAGGTGATGCTGGTAACTATCATAATAATACTATTCATTATTTTAGAAATACAGCAGCAGCACAACAGGTCTTAATACAAGATACTACTCTTGATTTAAAATCTGTTCATACAATAACAAAAGCAAGTGGAGACTTAACAATAGATGTTGGTGGAGACATTATCCTTGATGCTGATGGCGGTGACATTTATCTTAATGATGGTGGAACTGGTAGAGGACAAATTAGCATGGCTAATACAGACTTAGCAATAGTAGTAGCCACTTCAGATAGAGACTTAATTTTTAAAGGTGTTGATGGGAGTTCAGTAATAACAGCCCTTACCCTTGATATGTCAGCAGCAGGTGCAGCTACTTTTAACAACGGAATTAAAGCAGGTGCAGATGTAGCGGCTTTTGGAGCAAATACAGGAAGCTCTGCTAACCGCATGGCTATGTCAATGGAAGGCTCTGGTGTATCAAGATTAATATGCAATGGTGCAGACGTTAATACAAATGGAACTTTTGAAGTATTTACCGCAAACAGTAGTGGCACAGGTTCAGCCAAGCTAACTGTAGATGCCTCAGGCAACTTGTTGGTGGGTAAGCCTTCACAAGTATTATCAACAGAAGGCATCTCAATAAGTCCTACAGGCTACATTCAAATAACCGAGACCAATTCACCCCCACTATATCTGAATCGTAAAGGCACAGACGGAACTATTATTAATTTCTACAAAGATACCGGAAGTTTTGGAAGTATTGGTGTACGCAGTTCAACCTTGCAAATTGGAACAGGAAATACACAATTCGCATGTTCTGATGCTGATGATGCTTTCTTTGTGAAAAATGAAGCAGGTACAGCAAGGAGTGGTTCGCATGATTTAGGTAAAAGTAATGCTAAATTCAAAGACCTTCACCTTTCAAGTGCTGTCCTAGTAAAAGGTGCAACTCCTTATTTAATGGTGCAAGATTCTGATACAAGTAATTCAGGTGTTATAGAACAAGCTGGAACAGATTTATATTATGGTAACTCTTCTAGCAGTGGTACTCATATATTTAAAAACAATAGTAGCAATGGTGGTAGACCAAGTGTAAATGGTACTGAATTGATGCGTATGAATTCTACAGGAGAACTACACATCACTTCAGGTGGAGCTCCTATAAGTCCAACATTTAAACACGAAGGTACTACTGGTGATGTTGCAAAAATTAGAGCAATTAATAGAAGTGGTCAGGCAGCAAATAAAGGTGGTGCATTAGAACTCGGTGGCATAGTAGATGATGGCGTTAGTAGGTCAGATGTCTTTGCTGCTATGGCAGGTTTAAAAACAAATTCAACGTCTAATAATAAAGAAGGTTATTTGGCGTTGTATACAACAAATAATTCTGCATTAAATGAGCAAATGAGAATTGATTCCAGTGGGAACGCTACTTTTGGGAAAAATGAAGCAGCCGTTTCAACTGCTGGTTTTACCATTGGAGCTCCAGCATCAGGCGTAACATCCTCAATGCCAAGTGGTAATACCTATCATGTATATAAGACTGGCAGTAGTGCTGGTTATAAATTTTATGTTTCTAATCTAGGTGTAATTCATTCTACACAAACAACAATTAACGGTTTATCAGACGAAAGATTAAAAGAAAATATTGCAGATTTAGAAACTGGCTTATCTGAAGTAATGGCTCTTAAACCTAGAAGATTTGATTGGAAGAATGGAGATGGGAAAAATCTAGCAGGTTTTATAGCACAAGAAGTAGAAACAGTATTGCCTGATCTTATTGCAGATTTTAAGCATGAAGAACTTAAAGATTGTAAATCTTTAAAAATGGGCGATATGATGCCAACATTAGTCAAAGCTATACAAGAACTAACAACAAAAGTAAAGGAACTAGAGGATAAGTTAAATGGGTAATACAACAATACCAGCAGAACTAGTAGCAATCAATGCTATATCAGGAACGTTAATAGCTGACAATGCTATCACTTCCGTACATATAGCACAAAACAATATCACAGCTACTCAGATAGCAATCAATGCTGTCACAGCCTTACAGATGGCAGACGGCACAATCACATCAGCTAAAATAGCAGACGGAACAATCGTTACCGCAGATATAGCTGCTGGACAGATCACTACCGATAGACTAGCCGATAGTGCAGTTACTACGGGTAAGATAGCCGCAGGCACAATCGTAGCTGGAGATATAGCAAACAATGCTATACATACACAGCACATAGACGACAACCAAATTACAGCAGACCAGATAGCAGATAACGCAGTTGGCATAGGTCAACTAGCAGGTATAGCTCGTGGAAAAATAATAGTAGGAGACTCAGCAGGAAACCCTGCACTACTTGCACTAGGTGCTGCGAACACATTATTACAAAGTGATGGCACAGACTTAGTCTTTGCCCCGCTACAGTCAGGTATTGACGACAACTCAAATGCAGTTGCAATAACAATAGATAGCTCAGAGAATGTCTCATTAGCTGGCAACTTATCAATAAACAATGGTTCGCCAGAATTACATTTTGGAACAACAGGCAATCACTATAACTGGAGAGTAGCTGCACAGGAAACTATCAATGCTGGTTTTGAGATAGGTGTAGGAAGTCAAGATACAAACTACGCTGATGATACGTACGTTCCAAAACTAGTGATACTATCTAGTGGAAATGTTGGAATTGGCACAAATGCTCCAGGATATTTATTAACCGTTAAGAAAGATGTAGATGCTTTTGCAGTTAAGATAGAAAATGATGGTAATTCTGCAGGAACAAGTGGAGCTTCATACGCTGATGCATCAGATGGTTTATGGGTAGATACTCGTTGGAATACTGCTACAAATACTCCGTTTAAGGTTACCTCTAATAGTGGTACTTCTCCTATGATGATTATCAAAGGAAACGGCAACGTTGGTAT
>Ga0307986_10000214_pt1 | contig 43520 bp, 43 predicted proteins | sample EllFjometageno82_FD_203170 | JGI IMG/M metagenome (GOLD analysis project Ga0307986, IMG submission 203170) | Marine microbial communities from Ellis Fjord, Antarctic Ocean - #82 | ecosystem: Environmental > Aquatic > Marine > Unclassified | place: Southern Ocean | collected 2014-10-09 | reverse complement strand
ACTTGCATGTGTTAGGCGTGCCGCCAGCGTACGTTCTGAGCCATGATCAAACTCTCAAGTTAAAAAACGGCGCACACTAGCTTCATATATAAATTATAAAAATATAACTCATACGATTTTGAAGTGTGTACGACAAATTTTGGTAACCTTAACCGTCCACACTTCTCTTCTTAAATTTTTACTTTTTAAATAGCTAATTGGGTCTAAAACGCCCAATAATCCTCACTAATCTATTGATTAAACAATAATTTTATTGAGAAAGTGTGCTGCTTATAAGCTAAAATAAAAGTAAATCAAGCATTTACCTTTTAAAAATCAATTAAAAATATCAATAAATCGAAGGTTTTTTTTGATTTTTCATCATTACTAAATTAATAGTGGTTAAATTTCAATGATATCCAATTTATATAAATATTTAAAGGTTGTTAAAAAGTACAATGAGGCATCTTTTCTAATCGTTCTAGTTTTTCTAGCGATATTAAGTACACAATTTTATAATAATCAAAAAAAAACAATTAACAAAAATTATAAAGAAATTATTAATAATGTTTATTTTCAAAAAAGTTTAGAACATATTTTTAATAAATTAGATCCAAGATACTTAGAGATAGAGCATAAAATTAATAAGAATGAAACCTTTGATAAAATATTAAGTCAATATTCAATTTCAAAAAGTGAAATTATAAAAGTAAAAGAAGTTTTGGGTACTGGTGTTAATTTAAATAATCTTAAAACTAACCAGATTTTAAAAATTACTATCGATCAATCTAACAATCTAAAGGTAACAAATTTTTTATTTCCAATATCTAGAACTGAAAAAATTAAATTAACTAGAAATTTAGATACAGATTTATTTGAGAGAAAAAAAATAATTACAAACCTTAATAGAAGAATAATTTTTAAAGAAGGAAAAATTTTTCAGAGCCTATACAAAACTGCAATTGATTTAAATGTACAGCCAAGTATAATTATTGAATTTGCAAGGATCTATGGATTTCAGGTAGATTTTCAAAGAGATATAAGAAAAAATGATAATTTTCAAATCATGTATGAGGTGTTTGAGGATGATAATGGTAAAGTTTTTGAAACAGGAAATGTTATATTTGCCAACCTTAAATTAAGTGGAATAAATAATTCATTTTATCATTTTTCAAAGAGAGGAAGTGAAGGCTACTATGATAAAAATGGAAAAAGTGTTAAAAAAGCTTTAATGAAAACTCCTATTAATGGTGCACGTTTATCTTCAGCATTTGGCATGAGAAAACATCCTATCGACGGTTATAATAAAATGCACAAAGGAACAGATTTTGCTGCTCCACTCGGTACACCTATCATGGCATCTGGGGACGGCGTTATAACTAGTGCAAAGTGGTGTGGTGGGGGTGGAAACTGTATAAAGGTAAAACATAATTCTACTTATCAAACAATCTATGCACATATGTTAAAGTTTGCCAATGGAATAAAAACTGGCGTAAGAATTAAGCAAGGCCAAGTAATTGGTTATGTTGGGTCCACAGGTAATTCGACCGGACCTCATTTACATTATGAAGTGATTGCAAATGGAAAAAAAATTAACTCTCAAACATTAAAATTACCCTCAGGAAAAACACTAAGTGGAAAAGAAAGAGAATTATTTGAAATTAAAAAAATTAAGTTAGATGTTTTAAAATCAGAATTGATTATTGGTTTAAATTAGCTTGTAGCTGATTTTTTCTCAATTGTTTTTTCAACTTTTTTAGCTTCTAATTCTGGTGTAACTTCTTTTTCTTTTTTGATGGGCTTTACAGTCTCGGTTTCAGTTTTGGCTGGAATCACCCCATCAATAGAGGGTGAATTTACTCTGGTCATTCGAGTGCTTTCTTGTTCATTTTGAACCCTAGTGAAATGATCGGCGTGTTGAAAGTAATTTTCAGACAAAACTCGATCTTCATTTGCAAGAGCCTCTCTAGCCATCTCATTGTATTTCTCAATCAGCTTTGATGCATTGTGATTATTTCTACCTGGTACTTTTCTGTGAAAATTATCACTATTAGAAAACTTTGAACCTTCATTGTTGCTTCTAAAAGGAGGTCTTCTATTATTGTTGCTTCTAAAGGGAGGTCTTCTATTATTATTGTTATTGCTTCTAAATGTTACCATATGTTTATTTCGTTAATTTAAATTTTAGTGCTGATTATACAGCGATCATTATTCCCATAATCTTTTATGGCTTTATTTATGTAAAAACCTTCTTCTTTTAATATTTTTTTAACTTTATTTTTTTGATTAAACCCAATCTCTAAAATAAATTTTCCATTTTTCTTAATCAAAACACTTGCTTTACTAATAACTTTCCTGATTTTTGAAAACCCATCAATCCCACCACTTAAAGCTAACTTTGGTTCAAAGTTAACAATGTCTTTTTCCAAATATTTTAAATTTAACAATTCAATATAAGGAGGGTTTGAAACAACCAGATCATATTTGCCAATATTAAAATTGTCAACACTAGAATGAATAAACTTCACTCTATTAGTTAAATTTAGTTGTTTTGCATTGATTTTACTTACATTTATACTTTTTTTGGAGATATCTATTCCAGTACCATAAAAATTTGTTCTTTCTTTAATTATTGATAAAAGAATACATCCAGAACCAGTTCCAATATCAAGAACTTGTAATTGAGATTTCTTAGGATAAATTTTTAACACCTGTTCTATTATTAACTCAGTGTCCGGCCTTGGGATTAAAACATCTTTATTTACATAAAATTTATCTTTCCAAAATTCTTTTCTATTTATTAAATAAGCAATTGGTTCACCATTTTTTCTTCTCTCTATAAAGCTATTAAAATTATCTAACTGTTTGCTATTTAGGATTTCTTTTGAGTTCAAGATAATATGTTTTTTGCATCTATTGATTGATTCAGATAAGAGTATTTCGCTATCAAGATGTGGGTTTGGTACTTTATTTGCTTTTAAAATACTTATTCCTAGATTTAGAGTTCTCTCAATATTCATAGTTAACTTAAATTGCTTAATTTTTCTTCTTGAGCTTGTAATGTTAAACTTTCTACCATTTCATCAAACGCTTCACCTTCTAAGAATTCTTCAAGTTTATGTAGTGTGAGGTTGATACGATGATCTGTTACTCTTCCCTGTGGAAAGTTGTATGTTCTAATTCTTTCAGACCTATCTCCAGTTCCTATTTTATTTTTCCTATCCTGAGATCTCTCACCTTCTATTCTTGATCTCTCTAATTCATAAAGCCTTGATCTCAAAATCAGCATTCCTTTTGCTTTATTTTTGTGTTGTGATTTTTGGTCTTGTTGAGATACGGATAATCCAGTTGGTATATGGGTAATCCTCACAGCACTATCTGTGGTATTAACAGATTGTCCTCCTGGTCCTCCAGCTCTAAAGACATCTATACGTAGGTCAGTATCATTTATTTTTATATCCACTTCCTCTGCTTCTGGCAAAACTGCTACTGTCGCAGCTGAGGTATGGACTCTTCCCTGTGTTTCTGTATCTGGAACTCTCTGAACTCGGTGAACTCCACTTTCATACTTTAAGGTTGAATAAATATTCTTTCCTCTAATTGATGCAATGACTTCTTTAAGTCCACCAGCTTCACTCTGAGACATGCTTATTAATTCTAACTCCCACTTTTTTTTGTTACTAACTTTTTCATACATTTTAAAGAGATCTGAAGCAAACAAACTTGCTTCCAAACCACCTGTGCCTGCTCTAATTTCTATAATAGCATTTTTTTTATCCGCATCATCTTTTGGTAATAAAAATAATTTTAATTTTTTCTCTATAGTTTCGTTTTCTAACTTAAGATCCATTAGTTCAGTTTCTGCCATTTTTTTAAACTCTTCATCACTGCTAGAGTCTTCTAAAATTTTATCTAAGTCTTTTTTTTCACTCTCATATGAAAAATATTTTTTTGCATCTTCAATTACGTCGTTCAAGTCTGAATATTCTTTTGATTTTTCAGCAAAGAGTTTTTTATCAACTTCTCCTGTTGATAATTCTTTTTCCAATACAGAGTGCTTTAGTATTAAACCTTCAATAGTTTTTAGAGGTATCATTTTGGTTTTTTATCTAGTTCGGCAGCTTTTTTTTCAACTTCGCTTACAACTTTTGATATTATGTCTTCTGATAAAACTTTTTCGCTTTGAATGCCAGATAAATATAGCATGTTATTCCCCTTTCCACCTCCAGTAATACCTATATCTGTCATTGCAGCTTCCCCGGGTCCATTCACAACACAGCCAATAATTGATAGGGTTATTGGAGTTTTTATGTGAGAAAGTTTTTCTTCCAGTATTTTAACTGTATCTATTACTTGAAAAGCTTGTCGTGCACATGACGGGCAAGATATAATTTTTACACCTCTATTTCTTAAATTAAGTGATTTTAATATTTCATTGCCTATTTTAATTTCTTTAACTGGATCATCTGACAATGAAATTCTTATAGTGTCACCTATTCCATCCATCAAAAGTGATCCTAAGCCTATTGAAGATTTAATACTTCCAGAAATAAAACTGCCAGCCTCTGTGATGCCTAGATGTAAAGGATATTCTGTCACTTTCGAAAGTTGGCGATATGCAGCCATAGATAAAAAGACATCTGATGACTTAACGCTAATTTTAAAATTAAAAAAATCTTGATCTTCAAGAATTTTAATATTTCTTTGAGCACTTTCAACTAAGGCCTCAGGACACGGCTCTTTATATTTTTCTAAAATATCTTTTTCAAGCGAACCTGCGTTAACACCTATTCTTATAGAGCAGTCGTTATTTTTAGCTGCAGTTAATACATCGTGTATTTTTGACTTATCGCCTATATTGCCTGGGTTAATCCTCAAACATTTTGCACCATTCTCAGCAGCTTCAATGGCTCTTTTGTAATGGAAGTGAATATCAGCAATTATTGGTACAGGAACGTTCTTGGTGATTTCCCTAAGCGCTAAAGTAGATTCCTTATCCGGACAAGATACTCTGACAAGGTCGGCTCCCTCTTTATGAATATCATTAATTTGTTTAATAGTTGCCTTAATATCTGTGGTTAATGTATTTGTCATTGATTGAACAGAAATAGGATTACCTCCACCTATTTTTACATCACCAACATTAATAACTTTTGTTTTTTTTCTATAAATGTCTCTAAAGGGTCTTAAGCTCATTATTTAATCTAATTTAAATTCTTTGTGAAGAGCAGCAATTGCTTTCTTTACATGTTTATTGGAAATTAGCACTGAAATTTTTATTTCAGATGTTGAAATAACCATAATATTAATTTTTTTTGAGGCTAGTGCTTGAAACATTCTATAAGTAATTCCAGGTGTTGTAATCATTCCAACTCCTATGATTGATACTTTTGATACATTGTTATCATATGTAAATTTTCTAAAAGAGATTTTTTTATTTTGTTTTATAATTTTTTCTGTCTTTTTTAAATCTTCTGATTTAATAGTAAACGTCATATCTGTTTCTTTGCTATTTAACGAGATGTTTTGTACTACCATATCTACATTAATCTGATTAAGTGATAACGGTTTAAAAATAGAAGCTGCCACACCAGGTTTGTCTTTAACACCAATCATGGTAACCTTGGCATCATTTTTTGTTGAAGTGATACCTGTGATAATTTGATCACTGAAAGCTTTTTTATTGCTTGTTATTAAAGTGCCATTCTTTTTTAAAAATGAGGATTTAACTGAGAAGCTTATATTGTTTAACTTTGCATCTTGAACTGAGGTGGGCTGCATGACTTTTGCACCAAGCGAAGCCATTTCTAACATCTCATCGTAGGAAATTTTATTAATTTTTTTTGCTTTTGAATGATTTCTGGGATCTGTAGTATATACTCCATCTACATCAGTGTAGATATCACACGCACTAGCATTAAAAAACTTTGCCAACATTATAGCTGAAGCATCCGTTCCCCCTCTACCCAGTGTTGTAATTCTGTTATCTAAGTTAACTCCTTGAAAGCCAGTTATGACGGGTATTCCACCAGTTCTAATAAACTTTAATATTTTGTTTTTATTTATTTTGCTTATTCTCGATGCACAATGAGGTCCATCAGTAATAATGGGTATTTGCCAAGACATCCAAGATCTTGCTTTATATCCAAGATATTTCAATCTACCCGCAATTAATGCGCAGGCCACTTGTTCGCCTGAAGATAACAAAACATCATATTCAGCAGAATCAAAGTTATCACTCAATTCTCTTGTTTTTTTAATTAGGTCGTTAGTGACTCCACTCATGGCTGAGGAAACTACAATTACTCCCATATTTTTCTTTTTATAAGAGCCAATTATATTGGCAACTTTTTTAATTCTATCTATATTCCCCACTGAAGTTCCACCGAACTTTAATACAACAGTTTTCATTGATTATTATGTTTAATTTATATTTGATAAAATACATCTTAATTGTTATGTCCACAAGTGATCTATTATGAATTCAATAAATAAAAAAGAGATAGAAAAATTTTCTAGAATCGCTGAAGAATGGTGGAATCCTAATGGTAAATTTAAACCTTTACACACCTTTAATCCCATTAGAATTAAATATATAAAAGATAACATTGTTAAAGATTTCAATATTAAATCTTTAAACAAGCCATTAAAAAATATCAATATTTTAGACATTGGGTGTGGTGGGGGATTGTTGTCTGAGCCAATGAGCCGACTAGGAGCCAATGTGGTTGGGATTGATGCATCAAAAAAAAATATTGAAGTTGCCAAATTCCATGCAAAAAAGAATAAGCTAAAAATTGATTATATAGTGGCCTCACCAGAAACTCTTAAGACTAAAAAAAAATTTGATGTAATCTTAAACATGGAAATAGTTGAACATGTTGACAATATAAATTTTTTTATTAACAAGAGTTCAAAATTGTTAAAAAAGAATGGCATAATGTTTGTTGCCACTTTAAACAAAACATTAAAGTCATATATATTTGCAATAATTGGAGCCGAGTATGTACTACAATGGCTACCCATTGGTACTCATGACTGGGAAAAATTTATCAAACCAAATGATTTAATTCAAATATGCAAAAAAAATAATCTAAAATTGAAAAATTTAGATGGAATGAATTTTAATTTACTAAATGATACCTGGAAACTAAGCAATGACACTTCTGTAAATTATATTATCAAATTATTAAAAACTTAATTATTGGTGGTTCCGTTAATCAATGGAATAACTTGTGTTTCTATTCCCTCTTCATTTAATTCTCTGATTTCGTCGTGCGATGCTGAGCCATATATTCCTTTTGATTTTTTTTTACTATTATAATGAATGGCACGTGCCTCATATGTAAAGTTTTCCCCCACGTATTCAAAATTTTTTTTAATAAACTTTTGATATTCGTTAATTTTTTTTTTTATCTTTCCATATTTTTTATCATTTTCACTTACTAAAAAATCACTTTTTAAACAAGAAATGTTTGGGGACATCAATGTTTTTTCTACTTTAGTTGAATTACACTTACAGCAAGTGAGATATTTCTTTTTCTTTAATTTTTCATATTCTTTCGAAGAGGAAAACCAACTATCAAAGTTATCATTACAGTTTTTACAGATTAAACGATATTTTATCATGTTAAATAATAATCTATTCTTTTATTTCATAGAATAACTACGATCTATAATCGGAATTAATTTCTATGTATTTTTTTGTTAAATCCATCGTATATACGGTAAAATTTTTTTTACCAATATTAAGATCGACGATAATATCAATTTTTGATTCTTCTTTGATATATGCCGAAGCATCATCTTCATTGTAGGAACTTGATAATTGACCTTTTTCAACTACTTTTATTGTTCCGATTTTAATGGATAACTTATTTAACTTAATATCTACATTTGCTTTTCCTATGGCCATTACAATTCTCCCCCAATTAGGATCATGTCCCGCAATAGCTGTTTTAACTAATGGTGAGTTAGCAATTGAAAAGGCAATTTTTTTTGAATCCTCCTGAGTCTTTGTTCCATTAACTTCAATTGTAATAAATTTTGAAGCCCCCTCTCCATCTGCTGCTATTCTTTTGGCAAGATTTAAAAGTACGGAATGCAAGGCATCATCAAATTCTTTAATTAGTGGACTATTAACATTTTCAATCATTTTATTTTTTGCAGCTGCTGTCGAAAATATGGAAACCATGTCATTAGTACTAGTATCTCCATCACAACTTATTGCATTGAAGGTCGTCTCAATATTTTTTTTAAGTAATTTTTGCAATATATTTGAAGAAATATTTGCATCAGTAAAAATATATCCTAGTGTTGTAGCCATATTGGGGTAAATCATTCCAGATCCCTTTGCCAATCCGTATATTTTAATGTTTGTATTTCCTATCTTACATATTTCCATTGCAAGTTTTGGCTTTAAATCTGTTGTTATCATTCCTAGTGCAGCTTTCATCCATATATATTTATTTTGGGTGTATTTTATTTTTTCAATTAATCTAGGAATGCTTTCTTTTATTTTTTCTGTTGGAAATATTTCTCCAATAGTGCCTGTACACCCAAAAATGATTTGATTTGATTTGATTTTTTGTGGATGATCTTCGTCATTTTTTTGTTTTAATGATAATTGTAATGATAGTTCCTCGGCTATTTCTTTTAGTCCCTGGTACCCTTTTTTTCCTGTAAAAGCATTTGCATTTCTCGTATTTACTAAAAGTGCATTTATCTTTTTATTTTTTAATGTTAAGTTCCATTTTATATTTTCAGAAATAATTTTTGATTGCGTATAAACTGAAGCATAATTTGCACCCTCTCTAAAATAAAACATAACCAAGTCATCTCTTGGTTCGGCGTAAAGATTGGCACTTGTTGTGGATATTGACACACCATCCAAATGATCCAAATCTTGAAAGTCACCCATTTTTGAGTCTTTATTTTGAATATTCAGGAAATTTTTTAAGTTTATGGCCATGCTGTTTAAAATATTTATTTAATACCTATATTAAAAGCTGTAATTAAATAATATATCAATTAAATTATATGTTAAATCCACTAAATTTACTCTCAAAATTAATCAAATCGAGCAACCAAAAAGAGCTTGATAGAATCTCAAAAATTGTTGAAAATGTTAATTCTTTTGAGGATGAAGCAAAAAAAATACTAGATTTAGATTTTCCAAAAAAAACACTTCGTCTAAAGGAAAGACTTAAAAAGGGAGAAAACATCACTAAATTACTACCAGAGGCTTTTGCACTTGTAAGGGAGGCCTCAAGAAGAACTCGTGGAGAGAGACATTTTGATGTTCAAATAATTGGTGGGGTAGTTCTTCATGAAGGTAAAATTTCAGAAATGAAAACCGGTGAAGGAAAAACTTTAACCATAGCCCTTGCCGCTTATTTAAATGCTTTATATGGAAAGGGTGTTCACATAGTTACTGTTAATGACTATCTTGCTAAAAGAGATTCTATGGAAATGGGGAAAATCTATAAATTTTTAGGTTTAACATCTGGGTATATAAATAATGATCAAGACGATTATGAAAGAAAAGAAAATTACGAACATGACATAACATATGCAACTAATAGTGAGCTTGGCTTTGATTACTTAAGAGATAACATGAGGTTCTCAAATGATCAAATGGTTCAAAGGGACCATTTTTTTTCAATAGTTGATGAAATAGATTCTTGCTTAATTGATGAGGCAAGAACTCCCCTGGTTATATCGGGAGCTGCTGAAGATAAAACTAAACAATATCTTGCGATAGATAAGTTGATCAGAAAACTAGTTTCTGATGACTACGAAATTGATGAAAAAGATAAAAATATTTTACTTACAAATCAAGGTATTAATAGTATTGAAAAAATATTTTCTAATGCGGGGATTCTAAAAAATAATAATTTTTATGACCCTGAAAACTTAGAATTAGTTCACCATGTCAACCAATCATTAAGAGCAAACCACCTATTTGAAAAAGGTAAGGACTATATTATTCAAAATGCTTCTTTAAAAATCATTGACGAACTCACTGGAAGAATTTTAGAGGGACGTAGATTTGGTGATGGCCTTCATCAGGCTCTAGAAGCAAAAGAGGGTATTGATGTGCAAGCTGAAAATCAAACATTGGCATCTATTACATACCAAAATTATTTTAAATTATATGAGAAAATTTCAGGATGTACTGGAACTGCTGCAACTGAATCTGCAGAATTTTATGAAATATACAACCTAATTGTTATAAGCATTCCAACTAATAATAAAATGATTAGAAAGGATTGGAATGACCAAATATTTAGAACAGAATTGGAAAAAAATGAAGCAATTGTCAAAAAAGTTTTAGAAATTAATAAATTAGGCCAACCAATTTTAGTTTTTACGTCTAGCGTAAACAAGTCAGAAATATATTCTAAACTTTTAGATGGTGTAAAAATTAAGCATACTGTTTTGAATGCAAAAAATCATGAGAATGAAGCCGAAATAACGGCAAATGCAGGTATGCTAAATTCCGTTATAATAACCACAAGTATCTCCGGAAGAGGGGTTGATATTCAACTGGGTGGAAAAAAAGGAATACTACCTGATAATGATTTGGATTTGAGCAAAAAAAAAATTAAATCTTTGGGTGGCTTATTTGTAATAGGCACTGAAAGAATGGAATCAAGAAGAGTTGATAATCAGGCGAGAGGAAGAGCTGGCCGTCAGGGAGATGAGGGTGGTTCTATTTTTTATGTAAGTCTAGAAGATGATCTAATGAGAATTTTTGGCTCAGAATCTATGAATAATATTCTTCAAAAACTTGGGCTAAAAGATGGAGAGAGTATTGATCATCCCTGGATTAACAAAGCATTAGAAAGAGCTCAACAAAAAGTAGAGTCAAGAAATTTTGATATAAGAAAAACATTATTAAAGTTTGACAATGTCTTAAATGATCAAAGACAAGTAATTTTTACTCAAAGAAAAAACATTATGAATACCAATAAAATATTTGAGTACTCAGATGAATTTTTATCAGAAATTATAGAGAATTTGATTATATTAAAAAATAAATATTTATTACAACCTAAAAATACTGAGTTCAGTAACCAGTTGAAAATAATGCTTGGAAAAAGTCTTAGTGAGCAAGAAATTGAACAACTTATAAATTCAAATAATCAGAACTTTAATGAAAAAATTAACTCAAAATTTCAAGAAACAAGAGGTGAAAGAATTAAATTTCTAGAAAAAGAAAAAGCAAAAGAAATTGAAAAAAGAATATTTTTACAGAGTATAGATTTAAATTGGAAATCTCACATTCAATACCTTGAACAATTGAGACAAGTTATAGGTCTTAGATCTTATGGACAAAGAGATCCATTGATTGAATATAAAAAAGAAGCATTTGAGCTTTTTGAAAATTTATTAAATAAACTAAAATTAGATTTTGTTACAATTTTGATGAATCTAAAAGTTATACAAGAGGAGATAGCAAAACCTGCCACTTCTCCCTTAAAAAAAGAAATAGACGCAAAATATATTGGTAAAAAAATGAGCAGAAACGAACCTTGTTTATGTGGTTCAGGTAAAAAGTACAAGCGTTGTTGTGGTGCTTTATAAAAAATAAGTAAAAAAAATAGCTGCTGCTAATAAGATACTTATGATGATTAAGCTATTTTTAGTTTTTAAATATCTTTCAATAAAAGTATTGATATCAATTTTTTTCATAGTTAATGTGTTCGTATTATCTGATTGATCCACAAAGCCTTTTGTTCTTCCTATTTTCAAAAATTTATTTTTTCTATGAATTAAAACTTCCTCCCCATTCATGTTAAGGAATTCATCTAAATTAACTTCAATTGATTTTTTTACATTTTCTAAAATTAAGTTTTTATCTCTATGTGCCCCTCCAATAGGCTCTGGAACAATCTCATCAATTACTTTTAACTCTAAAAGGTCTTTAGATGACAGCTTCATTGCTTTTGCCGCGTCAAGAGTTTTTTTGGGGTCTCTCCATAAAATAGTTGCACACCCTTCTGGGGATATAACCGAATAAATTGCATTTTCTAACATTATAACTTTATTTGATGAGGCTAAAGCTATTGCTCCGCCCGACCCACCTTCTCCAATAACTATAGCTAATGTTGGAACTTTTAATCCCATGCAACATTCTATAGATTTTGCAATTGCTTCTGCTTGACCTCTTTCTTCTGCTCCCACACCTGGGTAGGCACCTGGAGTATCAATAAAAGAAATTATTGGAATATTAAACTTGTCTGCAAGATTCATTAATCTCATTGTTTTTCTATAACCCTCTGGTCTCATCATTCCAAAGTTTCTTTCAATTCTTGCCTCAAGACCGTCACCTTTATCTTGACCAATAACTAAGACTGATTTTTCATTAAATTTTGCGAAACCTGCTAAAACAGATTTGTCTTCTCCATAAAATCTATCTCCTGATAATGCGATAAAATCTTCAAACAAATTATCTATAAAAAACTTTGCTTTAGGCCTGTCTTCATGCCTTGCAACTAGAGTTGTTTGCCAAGGATCTAGATTAGAATAAATTTCTGCTAACTTGATATCAATTTCTTTTTGTGTTTCTGAAATTTTTTTTGTATCCACCTCAGAAAGGCCATCTTCATTATATGGATCTTTAAGCTTTTCTATTTCCGATTCTAAATTTTTTATATCAGTTTCGAAGTTTAAATAATTTTTCATTTTAATAATTTAATTATTAATTAATTATCAAAAAAGGCAATAAAATGATTTAAATTATTAATTATAATACATAAGTAATTACTGTATTTATTTAATATTTGACTTAGCTTAAATTAGGTTTTAATGTTTATTTATCGGGAGAGTCTATATATTTCATAGCGCCGAAGGAGCAACCACCCCGGAAACTCTCAGGCAAAAGGACCGATAACAAACATAACACTCTGGAAAGAGATTTTATCTCGCCGATGGAGCAAAACTCTCAGGCAAAAATACAGATGGGGTTAATGCAACGCTATGAAAAATCAATATACAAAAATCCACAACTTATCGGTTTCTAATGAATTACTTAATTTTATTAATAACGAGCTCCTTAAAAATACAAAAATTTCTCCAGAAAAATTTTGGGAAGGATTTAATAAAGCTGTCCATGAGTTAGCACCAAAAAATAAAGAATTGCTACAAATTAGAGAGGATTTACAAAAAAAAATAGATGACTGGCACATTAAACATAAGGGTAATGAAATTAGTCTAGAAGAATATAAAAATTTTTTAAAAAAAATTGGCTATTTAAAAGAAGTTGGTTCAAACTTTAAGATTAAAACTAAAAATGTTGATAAAGAAATAACAAGTATAGCAGGACCTCAACTAGTGGTCCCGATCATGAACGAGAGGTATGCTCTTAATGCAGCCAATGCTAGATGGATGAGTTTGTATGATAGTTTATATGGAACAGATGTAATTGAACAATCTGAGGATAATGCCACTCAAAAATATGATCCCTTAAGAGGCAAGATGGTTATAAAATATGGGCGAGATTTTTTAGCCAAACATTTTCCTCTAGAAAATTTAAAATGGCATGACATTACGGGTGTAAAAATCAATGGTGGTTCTTTTGTTGTTTTAAAAGATAGTATTGAGACAACTTTAAGAGATAAAAATAAGTTTATTGGTCACAGAGGAGAGGCTGACAGTCCTTCTGCAATAATTCTTAAAAATAATAATCTTCACATAGAGATAATTATTGACTCAAAAGCTTTTAGTTCCCAACAAGATCCGGCTGGTATTAGTGATATTATTGTCGAAGCAGCAGTTTCAACTATTTGTGACAATGAAGATAGTGTTGCTGCTGTTGATGCAGAGGATAAGGTTATTTGTTACAGAAATTGGCTTGGTTTAATGAAGGGTGATTTAAAATCAACCTTTCAAAAAAATGGAAAAACTTATGAACGTAAATTAAATCCTGATAGAAGCTATATTTCCAAAGATGGAAAAGGATCAAAACTACATGGAAGGAGTCTTTTATTAGTAAGAAATGTTGGGCATCTTATGACCAACCCTGCAATCACTTTAAAAGATGGGTCTGAAATACCAGAGGGGATTATGGATGCTTTTTTAACCTCAGCAGCTTGTCTTCACGATATAAGTAAAAAAGGTAACTCAAGAAGTGGGTCTATTTATATTGTGAAACCAAAAATGCACGGACCTGATGAAACCTCATTTACAGATTTAATTTTTACTAAAGTTGAGGAAGTTTTGGGATTAGAAAGGTATACTTGCAAAATTGGTATCATGGACGAAGAAAGAAGGACCTCTGCAAACTTAAAGGAGTGTATTAGAACTCTTGAAAATAGAGTATTTTTTATTAACACAGGGTTTTTAGACCGAACTGGTGATGAAATGCATACTTCAATGGAAGCTGGCCCTATGATTAAAAAGGGTGACATGAAGTCTTCTAAATGGATTGCTGCATATGAAAACAATAATGTTGATATTGGTCTTGAATGTGGTCTTTCTGGTAAAGCTCAAATTGGTAAGGGAATGTGGGCTATGCCAGATAAAATGAAAGATATGATGGAGCAAAAAACTAACCATTTAAAAGCTGGAGCAAATTGTGCTTGGGTACCTTCACCAACAGCAGCGGCTCTACACGCCCTTCATTATCATGAAATAAATATTTTTGAGAAACAAAAAGAATTACAAAATAGAGAATCTGCAAAATTAAATGATCTTTTAACCATACCGGTTGCTGATAGACCCAATTGGTCAATTGATGAGATTAATTCAGAAATTTCAAATTCCACACAAACACTTTTGGGTTATGTTGTGAGGTGGATTGACCAAGGAGTGGGGTGTTCTAAGGTTCCTGATATTAACAATGTTGGTTTAATGGAAGATAGAGCTACGCTAAGAATTTCTTCTCAGCATATAGCAAACTGGATCCATCATGGAATTTGCACGAGTAAACAAGTTCTAGAAATAATGAAAAAGATGGCAAAAATAGTTGATGAGCAAAATAAAGGAGACAAATTATATCAAAACATGTCACCCAATTTTGATAGGTCAGTTGCTTTCAAAACTGCTTGTGACTTAGTTTTCCTTGGTAGATCGCAGCCCTCTGGGTATACTGAGCCATTATTGCATTTAAATAGATTGATTAAAAAAAATTAGTCAGAGTTAGTTTTTATTCCAGTTCTATTTTTAAAAGCTGAATACAGTGTTCCATCATCTAGACTTTCAATTTCACCACCTACAGGCAAACCTTGTGCTAATTTAGTAACTTTTGAATTTGTTTTTTTAAGACTATCTTGAATATAATAAGCTGTAGTCTGACCCTCAACTGTAGCACTTGTTGCTATTATAACTTCTTCAATATTATCTCTAACCACTCTTTCAACTAATGAGTTGATTAAAAGATCCTCTGTTCTTTGACCGGGAGAAGAAATTGTTCCACCAAGAATATGGAAGTATCCCTTAAAAATATTTGAATTTTCAATCGACCATTGATCAGCAATGTCTTCAACAACACATATTTTATTATATTTTTCATTAATATTTTCACAATTAGTGCATCCTGCTGAATTTGACTTTAATGCTCCACAAGACTGACATCTGATAACATTTTTATAAACTTGGGCCAAAGTATTAGCCATTGGTTTAACTAGTTCATCTCTATTATTAATAAGCTTTAATACAATTCTTTTTGCTGACTTTGGACCTAATCCTGGAAGTCTAGCTATTAGTTTAATTAGCTCATCTATTTCATTAATACTTTGCATTTAGTTAAGTTGGCCATTTAAAGCCAGGAATACCAAATCCACTCGTGGATTTTGAAATTTCTTCAGCAGTTTTTGATTTCAGTTCAGATTTTGCATTATTGTGGGCTGCTACGATTAAATCTTCTATTATAACTTTGTCTTCTTTCATTACTTCGTCCGATAAATTTATTTTAATCATTTCGTTTTCACCGTTTAATGTTACTTTTACAGAGTTAGAACCTGACACACCATCAACTTGAATATTTTTAATTTTTTCCTGACTCGCTTTCATACTAGATTCTATTTCTTTGGCCTTATCTAGAATTTTTGTAAAATCAGTCATTATTGTTTTCTTTCTTATTTGCTTCAACCTCAGTTAGTTCTGCGTCTGGAAATTTTTCCAAAACACATTTATAAATTGGAGAATTTTTAATACTTTCAAATAACTCTTTTTTTAAGTTTATTTCTTTTTCTTTTTTTGAAGGCTCTCCTTTAATCTTGCTAAGTGTAATTATCCACCTATTACCAGTCCATTCATGAAGTTTTGAGGATAAATCTTTGATAAAATCTTTATCCAAATCTTCATTGAATGAAATTTCGATTCTCCGATCTTCAAAACTTACAAGATTAACATTTTTTTCCAATTCATATTTTAGCTTTATTTCTTTTTTTAAGGAACAAACTTCCAGCAAATTGTCAAAAGAGTTAATAAGATTGGTTTGTATTTTAGTTTCTTTATTTTCTTTTAATTTTATGTCTTTTTCTTGAACAATATTTTTCATTTGCCCAATAGCTTCAACTTTATCCTTTATTGCAAATAAGTCTTCGTCTTCTTTTATTTGTGAATCAGGTTCTTGATTGATGTTTTTTTCAATTTTAATTGAAGTTTCAATTTTATCATTAAAAATACTCTTAATACTTTTTAAATGAATCAATCTAATTAAAAACATCTCAATTGATAAATGCTGATTAAACACTATATTAAGCTCCTCTAGTGTTTTAATTGTAAACTGCCAAAACAATATTAGGGTTTCATTATTAATATTTTCTGAAATTTCTTTAATTTTATCAAACTCCTCGTCATTCAATGAAAAGTTTGTGCTATCAATATTTAAAGATTCTATATTCTTAAAATAATATAGAAGTTCTAAGAAATCATTTATAAAAGTTTTGGGCTCAACTCCTTGGTTATAAATTTTTCTATAAATGTTTAAAACTTCTGTTTCATTTCCCTCAAAAACAAGTTGAAATAAGTTAACTAATTGAGACTTATCAAAATGACCAAATATTTTTTGTGCAGATTGTAAATCTAATTCTTTATCTTTATCCAGTGTGAGTAATGCCCTATCAAGCAAAGACAGTGCGTCTCTCACTGACCCCTCGGAAATTTTAACAATCAATTTTAGTGCTTCATCTGAAGCGTTTCCGTTTTCTCTATCTTTTATATTCTTTATAAAATTAAATAACTCTAATGATTTAATTCTAGCTAAATCAAATCTTTGACAACGAGACACCACTGTAATTGGAATTTTTTTTATTTCTGTAGTCGCAAAAATAAATTTTAAATATTCAGGTGGTTCTTCTAAGGTTTTCAAAAGCGCATTAAATGCCTGCTTGCTAAGCATATGAACTTCATCAATAATAAATATTTTATATTTAGCAGTTGTTGGTCCGTATCTAGAAAACTCTATCAAGTCCCTAACATCGTCTACACCTGTTTTGCTTGCCGCATCCATTTCTAAAACATCAATATGGTTTGAATTTGAAATTGCATCACAATTTTCACAAAGACTATCTTTACAAAGGTTATCAATGCCATTTGAGCAATTTAAAGATTTGGCAACTATTCTTGCTGTTGTAGTTTTTCCTACTCCTCTAATTCCTGTAAAAAGATAAGCATTAGGTACTTTATTTGCTTTAATTGAATTTGAAATTGTATCAGCAACAACATCTTGGCCTATAAGATCATCAAATGTTTGGGGCCTATATTTTAAAGCTAGAACTTTTGTATTTTTATTCATTTTTAAAAGGAGACTAGAACCTGAAAAACTGTCTCTACGACTGCTTCCGTTAAGATCTGGTCGGGTTCAAGCAGTATTCACCTCTAGCCTCCCAAAAAGTATTATAGCAGTAATCTTTTCCAATCCACAAGAAAAGTCTTGTATCTATTTTTCTCTAAATTTATCTGCTTCGAAAACACCTAGTACGTGAAAATCCTCACAATGGAGTCCTAATTCTTCTAGGGATTTTTGAACTTTTGGCTCTTCAAGGTGCCCATCTAAATCGCATAAAAAAAAATAAGAAGTAAAAGAATTTTTTTCAGGGTAACTCTGGAGCTTGGTTAAATTTACCCCATTAATGGCAAACCCTCCTAGCGATTGATATAAGGCAGCTGGTTTACTTTTTAGTTTAAATAAAAAAGAGGTAATATATTTTTTCTTTTCTAACTCTGGTTGATAAATAGGCTTACCCATAATTAAAAATCTAGTTGTGTTTCCCTTTTCATTTTCAATGTTAGAGGCAATGACATCTAAATTATAAATTTTTGCACTTAACTTTGAGGCTATTGCGGCATCAGATATTTCTTTATTTTTAGAAACTGATTCTGCTGATCCGGCAGTATCTGCTCTAACATTTTCTATAAACTTATTTTTTTTAATATAATCTGAGCATTGGGATAATCCCTGTGCATGCGATAATACATTTTTAATATTTTTTATTTTTGCACCAGGTATGCCCAACAAATTGTGTTCAATTCTATGAAAGTGTTCTGCATATATATTTAGCCTATATTTGAAAATTAAATATTCTATTCCAATGTTTCCCGTTGTTTTATTTGACTCTGGTATAATAATTTTTAATTTCTCGTCTTGTATTGCTCTAGAAAAACACTCATCAAAAGTTTTACATGGTATAATTTCAGCATCTGGATAAACCTCTAATGCAGCTAGGTGGGAATATGCACCAAGTGCACCCTGAAAAAGTATTTTCATTCTAAAGTTTATATTCCATAATTTTTTTTATAGCCAGATAATCTTCTTCCGTGTCAACACCAATTGGAGAGGACTTTGCTAATGCTACATTCATTTTTATTTTATTATCTAGAGCTCGTAATTGCTCTAATTTATTTTTTATCTCATTATTCGTTTGATTTAAGATAACAAAACTTTCTAGTGCTTTAACTTTATAAGAATAAATTCCGATATGATGATAAATATTTTCATAATCTTTTGATAAGTCATTTCTCGTAAAATTTAATGCCGCTGGAAAATTATTTTTTTCTAGTTTACTTTGAGTGATAACTTTAACAATATTTTTATCAACCAGCATTTTTTTATTTTCAATTGTGGCTGCTAGTGTTCCTATATCAGCATCATTATTAATCATGGTGTTGTTTAAGGTAATAATGTCATCCTTATTGATGTCGGGCTCGTCTCCTTGTAAATTCAATATATAATCGATATTTTTAATATCTAGCTTTTTGTAAGCTTCAAAGATTCTATCTGTTCCTGTCTTGTGATCTCTGCGTGTTAAAATTGCTTTTCCTCCATTTTTCAAAACATCTTCAAGTATTTCTTGATCCTCTGTTGCAACCACCACTTCGCCTATATTTGCTTCTTTGGCTCTCTTGAAAACATGAGAAATTATTGATAAATTATTAATTTTTAAAAGTGGCTTTCCTGGCAACCTAGTTGCAGCCATTCTAGAAGGGATCAGTATTAACGTATTAGTCATTATAAATTATCAACTTTGTGCGTCTAACAGACGCAAAATTAAAAATTAAAAATAAAGTTTTTTTTTAATTATCATGTTATATGTCCAAAATAATAATATTAAAATGGATTCATTCGAACTAAATAAAGTCATTGCCGCAATATTAATGGTTGCACTGCTTATAATTGGGTTAAGTAAAATCGCTGATGAAGTTTTTCATGTAAATAAGCCAGAAAAACCAGGATATAAAGTAGAGTTAGAAAATCAACCAACTGATAGCACGTTACAAACAACCAAAATTATAGAAAAAATTGATATAGTGGCCGTGATGGCACAAGGTGATGTTTTGAGAGGTGAAAAAATTTTTAAAAAATGTGCTGCATGTCATTCAATTGTTAAAGATGGTGCGAATAAAATTGGTCCGGCACTTTATAATGTGGTTGGTAGAAAAGTTGGCGGCGTGTCAAATTATAAATATTCTAAAACTTTAGCTTCATATAATAAAGAGTGGACATTTGAAGAGTTAAATGGGTTTTTGACAAAACCTTCTGCTTACTTAAAGGGCACTAAAATGTCTTATGCTGGTTTGAGAAAAGAAACTGATAGAGCTTCTATAATTAAGTATTTAAATCAGAATGGTGACAGTCCAAAGCCTTTACCGTAGTTTACCAAAACAATATAACAAAATACTTTTTTGTACATGAACTCTATTGAGTGCTTGCTGCCAAACCTTAGATTTTTTTCCTAAAAAAATTTCATCGGAAACTTCGGACCCCCTTGGTAGACAATGTAAAAATATTGCGTCTTTTTTAGCAAAACTCATTAATTTAGAATTAATTTGAAAACTCTTAAAATCCTTAATCTTTTTACGTTTATTAACTTTGTCATTTAAAGAGATAACTTTATCCGAAAAAACAACATCAGCATTCATCACTGCCGTTTTGGCATCATTGAAAACATTAACACTTCTTTTATTTTTTTTTACCCAGTCCATTACAAATTTTTTAGGCTCATAATTTTTAGGACATCCAACATTTAGATTAAAAGAAAACTTGACTGATGCAGCTATTAAGCTGTTAAGAACATTGTTAGAATCTCCAATCCAGCAAATATTCAGTTTTGAAATAGGTTTTTTCTTAATCTCCTCTACTGTAAATACATCTGATAAAACTTGTGTTGGATGTGAGGATGGGCTCAATCCATTAATAATTGGAATAGATAAATATTTGCTAAATTTTTCTAATTTTTTATCACTGTCACTTCTCAGCATGAAGCCATTACCATAAGTTGATAAAATTTTTGCTGTGTCTTCTAGGCTTTCGGCTCCTTTAGTTAGGTGTAATTCGTCAGGTCTTAAAGTTAACGCTCCACCACCCAATTGTTTTATAGCAAGATAAAAACTTAATCTTGTTCTTAGACTCGATTTTTCGAACATCTGTATAAGTAATTTTCCCTTTAGAGGCTTGTCTACATCTAACTCTAGTGTGTTAAATTTTTTTCTTCTAAATTTTCTTTTTTTTGCATCTTTAATTATTTTTTTAAGATCTGATGTTGGTATATCCTTAAGATTAATAAAATGTTTCATTTTTATCTATGAGTTAAGCAAACTTTTTTTATAATTTTTATTGCTAAATCTATTTCTTTTTTTTTAACATTAAGTGGGGGCAATATTCTTATAACATTTTCTGCCGCCCTAATTGTTAATAGTTTATCATTCATTAATTTTTGTATAAATTTGGTTTGATCATTAAATAACTGCAGGCCTATTAAAAAACCAACTCCTCTGACTTCTTTAATTATTTTAGGAAATTCTTTTTTAAGCATATGTAGCTCTGAGTGAAAATATTTCGATAATTTTTTAACGTTTAAAAGAAATCCTTTTTTAAATATTTGATCTAAAACTGCATTTCCTACTGACATTGCCAAAGGATTTCCCCCAAATGTTGAACCATGTGTTCCAGCAGTCATTCCTGAAGCAACTTTTTTATTCATTAAAACTGCACCAAGTGGAAAACCTCCTCCTATACCTTTTGCTATTGGAACGATATCAGGCTTAATTTTTGAATTTTCAAAAGCAAAAAAATTTCCTGACCTTCCTACTCCACACTGGACTTCATCTAAAATTAGTAAAATATTTTTTTGGTTACAGAGTTTTCTTAATCCTTTTAGGCACCAATCTGGAATAACTTTAATTCCTCCTTCTCCCATCACAGTTTCAACCATAATAGCAGCTGTTTTGCTTGTTATGGATTTTTTTAATGATTTATGGTTTCCAAATTCAAAATGATCAAAACCATCAACCTTAGGGCCAAAACCTTCTGTCATTTTTTTTGACCCACTGGCATAAATTGCAGCCAGCGTTCGTCCATGGAATGAATTTCTAACACAAAGGATTCTATTCTTTTTTTTTTGTCCAATAGAATAGTAATATCGTCTAGCAACTTTAATTGCAGCCTCTGTTGCTTCTGCTCCACTATTTTGAAAAATTACAAAATCAGCAAAAGTTTTTTTTGCCAATCTTTGAGCCAATTTTTCGCCCTCTGGTATTACGAATGCGTTAGACACGTGCCAAAGTTTTTTTGATTGCTCATTGATTGCTTTTATTAAATATGGGTTTGCGTGTCCAAGCGAGTTGACAGCAATGCCTTGAATGAAATCTAAATATTTTTTTCCATCTGTTGAGTATAGAAAGCTACCCTTTCCTTTTTTAAATGCAATTTTTCTTCTGTTATAATTCTTTGCTAAAGCGCTCATAATTTAAGATTTAATTTTGTAACCCTTTTTATATAGATAGAAAGCAATAAACCACATTACAAAACTTAATATTGTTAAGTATATTATACCAAAACCTACCGATCCATCTGATGCTCCTAGAAAGCCATATCTAAATCCATCAATCATATAAAAAAATGGATTTATATGACTTATAGTTTGAAAAACATTAGGCAATTTATCTATAGAATAAAATACTCCTGATAAAAAACTTAATGGTGTAATAATAAAATTGGTAACGGTAGCCGTATGGTCAAATTTTTCTGCCCAAAGACCAGTAATAAATCCCAAACTACCTAATATAAAGGAGCTTAAAAACCCAAAAACAAAAATATAAAAAATATTATTTATAGGAATTTTAATTATTAAGGAAAAAACAGCTATTGAAATTACGGCAATTAAAAGACTCCTGGTTATAGCTGCTAAAATTATTGCCATTGATACTTCAGCTGCTGATAGAGGCGCATAAAGCATATCAACTATATTTCCCTGAATTTTTCCGATCATTAAAGAAGACACAGAGTGACTAAATGATTGAGTGAGTATGCTCATGGCAATTAAGCCTGGTGCTAAAAAAATAATAAAAGAGTGTCCAAGAACGTCTCCTCTATTATTTCCTAGCGCTAAAGATAAGACTGACAAAAATAATAAGCTTGATACAAGTGGAGATAGAAGTGTCTGTTGCCAAACAGTCATAAATCTATTGCATTCTTTAAGCCATAAACTTTTAAAGCCAATCCAGTTTATAAAACCAAACTTTCTTACACTAATTTGGTATCTTTTGTTTAATTCAACCATAAGTAATCATATATAAAAATTTTTAATTAATTGTGTAAAAAACAAAAATATCTATTGTTTTTTTTTATGTCTTGTGTGTATCTGTATATAGTTATAAAAAATAATTAACACACTAAATGTAGATTATGAGCTGGAACGAAGAAAAAATCACAAAATTAAAAGAACTTTGGGGCAAGGGAAGTACTGCCAGTCAAATTGCAGAAATAATTGGAGGCCTAAGTAGAAATGCAGTCATTGGAAAGGCCCATAGGTTAAATCTATCTGCTAAAATTAAATCAAGAAGTAGTTCGTCAAATCATAATTTTCAAAATTCTTATAATGAGGAAAATAATTTAAAACAAAAGCGTGGGAAAAAAAGTAAGTTTCAATCATTAATTATTGAAAAAGATTTTGAACCAGAAAATCCAAAAAAATTGGAAGAATTAGATGACAGTGCTTGTAAATGGCCATTGGGACATCCAGAAGAAGAATCGTTTTATTTTTGTGGCAGATCTTCTTTAAAAGATTTTTCTTATTGCAAACTTCATTTACTATATGCCTACCAACCCAAAGGCAGAAAAGAAGATAAGACTGAGAAAGAAGATGAAGAAGTTCCTCAATACGCTGAAACAAAAATTAAGACTGGTTAGTTTTTGTAGTTATTAAAATATTTTTTCTTATCCTTATACTTCCCTTTTACCCCACTACTAATCGCCCTGATAACCAAAAAAATTAAAAAAGAAAAAATGAAAAATATCAGAATGTAAATAATGTTTATTAACATAAATAAATTATATATTTTAATAAATAAATTCTATCAAGAATTAATCACTCTCAATTGAATTGTATTTTTTAGTCGAAAATTGACCACCGTCTCTCCACATATAGCAATATTTTTCAACTTCTTCTTCAAAAATTCGTTTACTAGGTACGCCTATATCAGAATTAGTCTGATATTTTCCAGATATAACATTGTCATATTTAAGAAGTCTTAATTGATCCAATGTTAACAATGGTTTTGGAAGTAGTTGAAATAAATTTGCCGTTATGTTTGCTAAAAATAATGGTAGTGGAATTAAAATTCTTTTCTTATTTATCAGTTTTAATAATTTTTTTATAATGTCTTTTAAAGAAATTATTTCTGGTCCAACACACTCTATTATCTTTGAATGAATGTTTTTTGAAATAACATGATAAATAATGTCAGCCATATCCGAGCAATGAATTGGCATGAATTTTGTTTTCCCTTTATAATAAAGAGGGAAAGCTGGAAGTCTATTTAATAAAGTCATAAAATTAGTCGTAAAGTTGTCATCAACAGAGTAGACAATGGATGGCCTCAGTATTGTGGCTAGAGAAAAATTTTTTTGAATATTTAATTCTCCGTCTAACTTGCTTTTTGCATAATCTGAATCAGTTGCCACACTAATACCTAGTGCAGATAAGTGTATAAATTGTCTGACTTTATATTCTTTGCAAAGTTTGGCTAATAAAGAGGGAAAAATAGAATGAATATTTTTAAAAGTATTACCTTTTCTTTTTTCATACAAAATTCCAATTAGATTGATGCAGACATCCGTCTTACTAAATAGTTCTCTTATTTTTTCTTCATCAAAAATATTTGCCTCCACAATATCAATATAGCCAGCATTGGCTTGGGTTTTAATAACATAGCCTTTTTGATGTAGGTTTCTTGTAATTACAGTTACTTTATAATTGTTCTTTGTTAACTTCCTTATTAAATGGCGTCCTATTTGCCCGCTGCCGCCAAAAATTAGACAATTTTTTGCTTTCATATATATATGTTTAAAAATGAATATTGATATTAAACTTCACAAGAACGATCTACCAGAAGATATAGATTTAGGCAATATTATAGCTGTAGACGGTGAGTTTATGGGTCTGGACGTCAAAAGAGATCCTCTATGTCTTATACAGCTATCGAGTGGCAATTCAGATGCCCATATAATTCAGTTAGATAGGACTAGTTATGATGCGCCTAACCTAAAAAAGATACTTTCAGATAAAAAAATTATAAAAATATTCCATTATGGAAGAGCTGATATGGCGCATATTAAACATTATTTAAAAACTGAAACACAAAATATTTTAGATACAAAAATAGCTTCAAAACTAGCCAGATCTTATTCTGACAGTCATTCTTTGAAGACTTTAATAAAAGAATTTATTAATATTGATGTAAGCAAACAATTCCAAAGCTCTGACTTTGGGGGAGTTTTATCTCCAGCACAGTTAAAGTATTGTGCTAATGATGTTCTATACCTTCATAAAATTCACGAAGAACTAAATAAAATTTTGATAAGAGAAAATAGAATTAATTTGTACAACGAAAGTTTAAAATTTTTAAAAACTAGGGTTGATCTTGATTTAGCTTTATTCAAAGATGACATCTGGTCTCATTAAATGAAAAAAGAAAATTATAAAATAATAGCAAGAAAAGTAATTGACCTTGAAATAAAAGCTTTAAAAAAATTAAAAAGCTCTATCAATAACTCATTTAATGAAGCGGTAGAGGCGATAGTCAAATGTCAGTCTAAAGTAATTTTATGTGGTGTTGGAAAAAGTGGTCTGATAGCTGCTAAAATTTCTGCTACACTATCTTCTGTTGGCACTCCTTCGTTTTCTCTTTCGGCTAACGATTGTTCACACGGTGACCTAGGTAGTATTTCAAAAAAAGATGTTTTGATTTTAATAAGTTATTCAGGTTCCTCAGAAGAGTTAAAAAATATTATAAAATATGCAAATAGAAATAAAATTATACTAATTGGAATAATGTCAAAAAAAAACTCAGTTTTATATAAAGCATCTGATATTAAACTTTACATACCAGAGGTTATCGAGGCTGGGCTGGGCATAGTGCCTACTTCAAGCACTATCAATCAATTAAGTATTGGCGATGCTCTAGCTGTGGCAACTCTAAGCAAAAAAAAAATTAGTAAAAAAGATTTTAAAAAATACCACCCATCAGGAAGCTTAGGTGCTAAACTTAAGACTGTTGAAGATTTAATGTTAACTAAAGAAAAGATACCTTTTATTAATGAAAACTTTAGTATGAAGAATGCTTTAAAAATTATTTCACAAAAAAAATTGGGTATCTTAATAGCTAGAAACACCCAGGGGAATACAACTGGAATAATTACTGACGGTCAAATAAGAAGGGTGAGTCAAAAACATAGCAATCTTCACGATCTAAAAGTAAAAAAAGTTATGACCAGAAATCCAATTAAAGTTGAAAAAGAAATGCTGGCCTTAAAGGCTCTATCTATAATGAATGATAACAAGATTACCAGCCTCTGTGTAATCAGTGGTTCTAGAAAAAATAAGACAATTGGCATTATTCATATACACAGCATACTTGAGAACACTATTGCCTAATAGTTAAATGCAAAAAAAAACACTCATACAACTGTTGCTTCTAATAATTGTTATAATTATCTCAATTATCATTTTCATATTTTATTTTTCAAATAAAAATAAAAACAATAATTTAAAAATGATGGAAATAGATAGCAAAAATTTTAATAACAATACTTCTAATTTTGTACATGATATTGAATATACCTCAGAAGACAAAGAGGGTAATAAGTATGTAATCAGATCTGAGCTAGGGGAATTGAAAGAAGATGAACCAGGATTTATTTTAATGCAAAAAGTAATAGCTACCGTAGAAATGAAAAATTCAACCCCAATTAATATTTTTTCTGATGTCGCCAAGTATAACAATATTAATTATGCTACTAATTTCTCCGGAAATGTCTTGATTACCTATGATGAACATAATATTACATCTGATAATTTAGATTTATCTTTTGATAAAAATTTAGCTACAATTTTCAATAATATAATCTATAAAAACTTGAATACTAACCTTCAGGCGGATAAAGTGGAGATTGATTTGATTAGTAAAAATTCTAAAATTTTTATGAATGATAGTTCAAAAAAAATAAAAATTATAAGTGTAAATTAAATTAATGGCTATAATTAAAAAATTTCGTATTAAATCTTTTAAAACTGAAAAACCAATAATAAAACTTGATAAATTATCACTATCTTTTGGAAAAAGAAAAATTTTAGACAATGTTAGTTTTGCTATTAACCAGGGGCAGATTTTAGGTTTACTCGGTCCAAATGGTGTTGGTAAATCAACAATTTTTAATTTAATCACAGGATTAATTAAACCTGACTATGGATCAATAATTATTAACTCAAAAATTGTTAATGAATATCCAATTTACTTAAGAACAACAAAATTTAAGATTGGCTATGTTCCTCAAAATGGTGGTTATTTCCATGATCTAACTCTTTTAGAGAATTTGAATGCAATAGGAGAAATCTTAGTTGAAAATAAAAAAATAAGGGATGAGAAAATAAATTCTTTAATATCTAAATTTGAATTAGATGCGGTTCGTGAGGTAAAAGCAAACTATCTATCGGGGGGTCAAAAGAAAAGACTGGTTATATCGTTGGCATTATTGGGTGATCCTAAAATTTTACTTCTTGATGAACCATTTGCAGCACTAGATGTAATGACCATTAAAATGCTCCAGCAAATTATTGTTAATTTACAAAGTGAAAATAATATATCAATAATACTGTGTGACCACCAAGCAAGAGACTTACTTACTTGCGTAGATGTTGCAATTGTTCTATCAAACTGCAAAGTTATAGCGTCTGGAACACCTTCGGAATTAGTAAACAATATTGATGCTCAATCAGCTTATTTTGGTGATTCTTTTAAAATTAGTTAAATAAAATTTTACATGACCAACTGTCTTAAAATAAATAAAAAAATTTCACCTTATGATCAAAAAATATTGATAGATGGTGATAAAAGTCTGTCTATACGATGGGCACTTTTAGCCTCTCAAGCAAAAGGTAATTCCAGAGCCTACAAACTTTTAAAATCAGAAGATGTATTGAGCACATTAAATTGTCTTAAAGAGTTGGGTGTTAAAATTATTTTTAAAAAGAATTATTGTGAAATTACTGGAAAAGGACTCAATAGTTACAATTATAAAAAAAACCTAACCTTGGATGCAGGAAATTCAGGCACACTAGGTAGGTTGATATTGGGCTTACTGGTTCATTCAAAAAACAAAGTTAGGTTAATAGGTGATAAAAGTTTATCAAAAAGAGATTTTTCTCGTGTATCAATTCCTTTAAGTAAATTTGGTGCTAAATTTCACTCTAACAAAGGTAATAATCTACCCCTATCAATATTAGGATCGGATTTAGCAAGGCCTATAAGTTACTTTGAAAGTAAAGGTTCTGCTCAATGTAAAAGCAGCATAATGCTAGCTGCCCTAAACACAAAAGGAGAGACTTTTATAAAAGCGAAAAAATCAAGAGATCACACTGAATTGCTTTTTAAATATCTTAAGATTCCAATTAAGATAAAAAAAACAAAACATTTTGATTATATTTGGATTAAAGGGAAAAAAGAAATTCAATCCTTCAATTATAAAATACCAGCAGATATTAGCTCTAGTGCTTTTTTTCTAGTTCTCACTGCTCTATCTAGTAAATCACAATTATTAATTAAAAATGTAAACATCAACCCGTCAAGAATCGGAGTCATTAAAATTTTAAAAAAAATGGGTGTCAAAATACTAATTACCAATAAAAATGATTATAATGGAGAATTAGTTGCAGATCTTTTCGTAAAAAGTGCAAAAAAACTAAAAAATATTAATTGCCCTTCAGAGCTAAATAGTAGTGCAATAGATGAATTTTTAATTATTTTTTTAGTTGCAGCAAAGGCAAACGGAGTCTCTTATTTTAAAAATTTGTCTGAACTTAACCAAAAAGAAAGTCCAAGACTTGAATGGGGTTCTAAAATTTTAAATATGATGGGTGTAAAAACAATATTAACAAATCATTCTATAAAAATATATGGAAACCCAAAATTAAAAATAACGAAAACTATCAAAATAAAAAATTACTTAAAGGATCATAGAATTTTTATGATGAGTACAGTTGCAGCTTTAACTTGTGGTGGAAGATGGGAAATAAATGACCCAGACTCAATCCAAACATCTTTTCCTTCTTTTTTAAAAGTAATTAAAAAATTAGATAAGAAAAATTATGAAAAAAAAAAAAAATAATAATATAATAAAAGTTGCAATCGATTCTCCTGCTGCAGCTGGAGCTGGAACACAAGCAAAGTTAATTTCTAAACATTATAATTTATTTTATCTAGATACTGGAAAAATATATAGATTAATTGCTAGTATTAAACTTAACCAGCCTTCAAAGTATAATTATAACTATATCAAAAATAAAATAAAAAAATTATCAATGAAAGATTTACAAGATAAAAATTTATTATCTGATGAAATTGGTACGATAGCTTCCATAATATCTAAAGACAAAAAAATAAGAAAACTTGTTCACGCCTTTCAAGTCAAAAGTGCCTATCACCCTCCAAAAAAGTATAGTGGCTCTTGCTTGGATGGACGAGACATTACATACAAAATTATACCAGATGCTGATTTTAAATTTTTTATAACTGCCAACGCTAAAACTAGAGCATTGAGAAGGTATAAAGAGCTAAAATCCATAAATAAAAAAATATCATTCAATCACGTGCTTAAAAGTATTAAAAAACGCGATAAAAGTGATTATAATAGAAAAATATCACCCTTAAAAAAAACTAAAGATTCGGTATTGATAAACACCGAGAAGCACACTAAAAGATCTTGTTTTTTAAAAATAAAACAAATTATGGATAAAAAAATTAAAGCTTAATGGAAATTTATAAAGATCTATCAAACCCTGCCTCAAAAGAATTTGAGCAACTGTTAAATTCACAATTTACAAAAAATAAAGACCTAGAAGAAGGTAAGGTGATCACTGGTATTGTAAATAAAGTTACTGACAATTTTGTATTTCTTGAGGTTCAAGGACTTAAATCTGAACCAATACTAGATATAAATGAATTAAAGAGTATGGGGATGCTCGATAAAGCAAAAGTAGGTGAAAAAATATCAGTGTTACTTGAAAGATTAGAGGATAAAAAAGGTGAAGTACTTGTTTCTGCATCTAAAGCTCAAAAAATTCAAGGATGGGATAAATTAGTTGAAGCATATGAAAAAAGTGAACCCATAATGGGAAAAATTACTGGCCGGGTAAAAGGTGGATGCATTGTTGAACACATTGACACTGGATCTCTTATGTTTCTACCGGGGTCACAAATAAGTGACAAACCATTAAAAGATATTAGTCATTTAATGAATGAACCACAAAAATTTGCATTAATTAAATTAGATAAAGTGCGTGGTAATGCATGCGTCTCAAGAAAACAAATCATATCCTCATTTAAGAAAGAAGATAAAGCAAAAATTGTCGAAAAATATAAAGTTGGTGACATAATTAAGGATGCAGAAGTAAAAGGGTACAGCTCATTTGGTTGTTTCTTTAGCGTGAATGGTGAAATTGACGTTCTGACCCATATACAAGAATTATCATATTCAAGAGTAAACCACCCAGATGAAATTTTTAATATAGGCGATAAACACGATCTTCTAATAATAACAATTGATAAAGAAAAATTACAAATCGGCTGTTCAATTAAGCAACTTTCTCCAGATCCGTTCAATCATATTAAAAATTATGAACTTAACAAAAAATATAAAGTAAAAATAATTAAAGCAATGGACTTTGGTTTTTTTTGTGAACTGGAGCCAGGACTTTCAACTTTACTTCACCAATCTGAACTAAGCTGGCAGAAAAAAAGTGCTACACCAAAAAAAATGTTTAAAGTTGGTGATGAAATTGACTGTGTAATTACAGAGATTGATCAAGAAAAAAGAAGAGTTGCAATATCACATCGTCTAACTACAGAAAATCCATTTGAAACTTTTGAGAAAAAACACCCAATAGGATCAATTGTTGAAGGAGAAGTAAGTAACAAAAACGAATACTCAATATTTTTGAAAGTTGATGACCTAGACATTGATGCTTTTTTACACAGCAATGATCTCACGTATCTAAATAATAGTGAGGAAGAGCTGGAAAAGTATAAAAAAGGCGACAGGTTAAAAGTTAAGGTTTTAGAAATTAAAGCTTCAGAACAAAAAATTAGGGTTGGTTTGCGACAGACACAACCTGATCCTTTTGATTGGTTCAAAGATAAAAAAGTTAAAGAGACTATTACAGTAAAAATTGTACTATCAGATAGTAAAGGCTTGGTTGTAAGACCAGAGGGTTGTGAAATGGATTTTGTTATTAAAAAGTCTCAAATAGCAATTAATGCAGCAGATGCTAGGCCAGCTAGATTTACAGGTGGCGAAAGAATCGACTGTGCAATAGCTGAATTAGATCATGAAAAAAGAAAAGTTACTTTAAGCATTAAATTACTTGAAGAAATTGAACGAAAAGAAGCTTTAGATAAATATGGTTCAGAGGGATCAGGTAAAAACTTACCTTTTTCTTCTTTGTCCGAAGACCTAGAAAAAAAAGATAAAGAAAAAAAAGAAGACGAATAAAAATTGGCTATTGTAAAATCAAAACTTCTAAAACAACTCTCCAATAACTATCCAAATTTTTTAAAGAAAGATCTAAGTAAATTTACTAATATTATCTTAAATGAAATTAAAGAAGCCCTTAAAAGAGGTGATCGTGTTGAATTAAGAGGCTTTGGTATTTTTTCAACTAACATACAAAAAGCGAGAATAAGCAGAAACCCAAAAACTGGTGAAAAAGTAAATACACCAGAAAAAAAAACTATTCACTTTAAAATGGCCAAAGAAATGTTTAAAAAATTAAATAATGGCGAATAAAAATATTTTTGTAGCATGCGATATATCTACCCAAAAAGAAATACTAGATTTACTAAAATTAATTCATAAACATATTTCAGGTATTAAAATTGGATTACAGTATATAACCCAAAGAAGTCCTGAAGAAATAAGAGAGCTTTCACAATTTAAAAAACCTATTTTTTATGATGGTAAGTTTTTTGATATAAAAAATACACTGATTGAATCTGTAAAGTCACTTAAAAATTTAAATGTAAGTTACGCAACAGTTCATTTGCTTAACGGCTTAGATGCACTTAGAGCTGCAAATAAAGCAGCAAATGAAATTAATTTAAACTTACTAGGCGTATCTGTTCTAACAAGCTTTAGTAATGAAGATCTAGAAAACCTTGGATTTCAAGACAAGATTGAAGATCAAGTCAAAAGGTTAATCAAGATTGCAATGGATGCAAATTTATATGGTGTTATCTGTAGCCCTTTAGAGGTAAAAATGATTAAAAATATTGCACCAAGGCTTAAATGTTTTACGCCTGGTATTAGAATGGGAGACACTAAAGATGATCAAAAAAGAACTATGAACGCGAATGAGGCCATTAAAGAAGGTAGTGATTATTTGATAATTGGTAGACCCATCACCAAAGGTGATCCAAAAGAAAATATAAAAAATATACTTGCCTCAATAGAATAGATGAAGTTAAAAATTTGTGGAATATCTGATTCTAAAACTTTAAAACATTTAACAACACACCCTACCCCCCCTGAATATATCGGTTTTATTGTTAACTACACAAAATCAAAAAGATTTGTTGAACTTGGTAAGCTAAAAGACCTTTTAAAAATAGATAAAAGAAACTCTAAGTATGTTGCGGTACTTGTTGATCCTAATAAAGATATTCTAGAAAAGATAAGACGTTTGCCTTTTGATTATTATCAAATTTATGACTGCTCACCAAATGAAATAATATCTATTAAAGAAATCTATAAAAAAAAAATTATTGTTGCAATTACTGTAAAAGAGCAAAACGATGTTGCAAAATATATGGAATACGATGAGTGCGCTGATATATTGTTATTTGACAGTAAAGGGTATGAGAAAAGCTTATCTTTTGACCACCAATTAATAAAAAATCTTAAAATAACTAAAGAATTAATGGTGGCAGGGAATATCCAGGTAGAAGATAATCTTGAAAAACATAAAAAAATAGCAGACATTGTAGATATTTCTGGAGGTCTTGAAACATCTGGATTAAAAGATATTTCAAAAATTAATGTTTTTTTAAAAAAGATTAAACAGATTAATGATGAAGCTTAAAAAAAAAATTCCGCTAATTGATCAGCATAACAGGAGTGGATTTTGGGGTGGCAAATTTGGTGGAAATTTTATTCCAGAAACATTAAAAAAACCCATTGAAGACTTAACGATTCTTTTTGGAAAACTAAGATATGATAAAAAATTTTTAAAACGTAGAGATTTTTATTTTAAGAATTATATCGGAACTCCTACGTCATTTGTAAAGCTTCAAAACTTGTCTAACCACCTAGGTGGGTGTCAAATATACGCCAAAATGGTGTCTGAGGCGAACGGAGGTGCTCATAAAATCTATAATGCTACAGTTCATTGTCTTATTGCTAAAAAGGCAGGTAAAAAATATATCGTAGGTGATACAGGCGCTGGGTATGCTGGAAAGATGTTGAGCATGGCTGCTAAAAAATTTAATCTTAAATGTAAAATATTCATGGGTGCAAAAGATATAAAGAGACAAAAACCCAATGTTGATGCAATGAGAAAAAATGGTGCTGAGGTTGTGCCTGTCTACTCGGGGAGTCAAACCCTTGTTGATGCTGTTAGTGAATGTATGAGATACTGGGTTTCAAACTGTGATAACACCCACATGTGTGTGGGTTCAACTGTTGGTCCAAATATTTTCGTCAAAATTTGTGGTTGGAGTACCTCTCAAATTTCAAGGGAATTAAAACTACAACTTAAATCTGAATTTAAAAAACTACCCAAGAAAATAAAACTAATTAACTGTGTGGGTGGGGGAAGTTCAGCTTATGGTTTTTGGAGTGAGTTCATCGATTATGATAAAAAGCAATTTGAATTAATTGGTGTTGAGGCAGGGGGGCCAAAAAACTCTAAACTTCATGCCGCACCATTAACAAATAATGCTAAACTTGGAATTTTACATGGAGCAGCTGCTTATGTTTGTCAAAATAATGAAGGACAAATTAATGACACCGAGTCTATTTCTGCAGGATTAGATTACCCTGGAGTATCTCCCATTCACTGTTTTTTAAAGGATACCAAAAGAGCAAGATATACATCTGCAACAGATGAAGCTGCACTAAGTGCTTATAAACTTGTCACAAAACTTGAGAATATAAACCCAAGCCTGGAACCAAGTCATGCTTTTGCAGAAGCTATTAAAATTGCACCCAAATTAAATAAAGATACAATTATTATTGTAAACTCTTGCGGAGATGCAAAAAAAGATAGAGATATTTTAAAGACAAGATTGGGAAAAAATAACTAAAATGTCTTTAATTAATTTAACCTTCAAAAAAACTAAAAATGAAAAAAGGCCTGCACTACTCACCTACACAGTTGCAGGGGACAATACTAAAAAAAAATCACTACAAATATTAAAATCTATTGCTAACTATGCAGATATTTGTGAAATAGGTTTTCCTCACAATACTCCTATTGCTGATGGTGGCCAAATTCAATCTAGTGCATACAGGGCTTTAAAAAACGGTATTAAAATCAAAGATGTATTTTCAATCGTCAAAGATTTTAAAAAATTAAAACAAAAAAAACCTGTAATATTGATGGGTTACTATAATATTATTTATCAATATGGTGATAATAATTTTATTAATATTTGTAAAAAAGTAGGTGTTGATGGATTAATTGTAGTTGATTTACCTTACCCTGAGAATAAAGATTTTGCTAAAAAATGCAAAAAAAAGAATATTAGTTTTATTCAGCTGGTGTCTCCTACAACATCAATAAAAAGAATGAAAAATATTATTAAAGACTCACATGATATGATTTACTATATTTCGATGTTGTCAACGACAGGCGGTAAATTAAAAGTTTCATCCAAGACAATTTTAAAAAGATACAATAAAATTAAAAAACTAGATAAGAGTAAAAATATAGTTATTGGTTTTGGAATTACAGAAAAGACCATAGCATCATTAAGAAAAGCTGATGGATTGGTAGTTGGAAGTGCATTATGCAAGGAAATCTCTAAATCAGTTGAAAAGAGACAAAATCCTGTCACAAATATAACTAATATTGTTAAAAAATTAAGAAATAAAATTTCATGAACTGGATTAAAAAAACATTACGTTTTGGTGAAAAAATAAAAACGATTATCAAAACACGGGCTACTAAAGCTGATATTGCAAATAGCGACTGGACTTCTTGTTGTAAAGGTCCCATTCTCAAAAAAGATTTAGAGGAAAATTTATGGGTTTGTCCATCTTGTAATAAACATCACAGAATAGCTCCACAACAAAGATTTGACATTATTTTTGGAAAAAATAATTATGAAACTTTGAAAACTCCAATCCCTCAAGAAGATCCTTTAAACTGGACTGACTCAAAATCTTATAAAGACAGGTTGAAAGCTGCTAGAAAAAAAACAGGGATGAACTGTGGAATGATGGTGATTAACACAAATATAAAAAATGTAAAACTTACTGCTATTGCCTCTGACTTTAACTTTATAGGTGGCTCCATTGGAGCTGCTGAAGGTGAAGCATTTTTATATGGGGTTCAACATGCTATAGAAAACGAACAACCCTTTATTATTTTTACGTCAGGTGGTGGGATGAGAATGATGGAGTCGATAATTTCGCTTTCACAAATGACCAGAACAACCTTGGCTATTAATGAGCTAAAAAAAAAAAATCTTCCTTACCTTGTTGTATTAACCGACCCAACTGCTGGTGGTATTACAGCTTCTTATGCAATGTTAGGTGATATCCATTTAGCTGAGCCTGGCGCTCTTATTGCTTTTGCGGGCGCTAGAGTTATCCAGGGAACTGTTAGAGAGGAGTTGCCCGAAGGGTTTCAAAGAAGTGAGTATGTTGAAAAAACTGGTTTTGTAGATTTAATTGTTGAAAGAAAAGATTTAAAAGAAAAAATTGGTACATTATTGTCAATATTGTTAAAGAAAAATTCTGATATAAATTCATTAGAAAATGAAACTTCAGAAGATAGTAGAGCACTTACAAAAGCTGCATCCTAAAGAGATTGATCTTAACTTAGATCGAACCAAAAATCTTTGCCAAAAATTAGGAAACCCTCAAGATCAAATCAATTGTATTTCGGTTGTTGGAACGAACGGAAAATATTCAACTATTCAAGCTCTTTATTCAATTCTAAAAGAAGCAAATCATAAGTGTAATATCTACACCAGTCCTCATATTCAAAAAATTAACGAAAGGTTTGTTTATAATAACAAACCTTTAACTGATGACGAATTGGCCGACTTATTATCTGAAGTAGAGGAGGTCAACAGCGGGGCACAAATTACTTTTTTTGAAATATTAACTGTTGCATATTTCTATTATGCCAAAAAATACCCAAAAAATATTAATTTAATTGAATCTGGTTTGTTTCATAGATTTGATGCAACAAATATTTTAAAAAAGAATTTAGTAAGCATTGTAACAGCTATTGGGCTTGATCATTTAGATTGGTTGCCAAATGGCAGACAAACTATTGAAAAAATAATTTTTGAGAAGACCTCAACACTGCTTAACTCAAAAATTATTATTGCAAAACAAACCTCTAATGAGGTTAGTAATTACATAAAAAAAACTATTGAAAATAATCGTTCAAAAAAAATTATTTTTGATACAAACTATAATTTTATTATTAAAGACAATAATTTTTTTTACTTTGAGGATGAGTTTGGTAAAATAGAACTCTTAAAAACTAATCTGCCTGGTGAATTTCAATTAGAAAATGTTTCAACTGCTATTGCTACAGCTAGACAATTAGTAGATTACGGTATAACTAATGAGCATATTAGGAAAGGTATTATCAATATTGAAAGTATAGCTCGTCTGCAAGAAATTAAATCAGGTAAACTAAAAAATCTAATTAAAAATAATAAATTATTTGTAGATGGTTCTCACAATCCACTGGGTGCAAAAGTATTAAATCAATATCTTCAAAGTTTAAATTGTAAAAAACACATTATTTTAGGAATGATGGCTAACAAAAATCATAATGAGTATTTAGAGTATTTTAAAAATATTGAGTCTTTGACAGTGATTGATATTCCAAATCAGTCTAATGCAATTAAAGGAATTGAGCTTATGAAAAAAATTAAAAATTTTCCTGCCGCTGAATATAAAAATTCAATAGAAGAGGCTATTTCTGCAATCAGGCCTAAAGATAATGATATTGTTCTAATTACAGGATCGTTGTATCTTGCGGGGGAAGTTTTAAATTTAAATTAAATATTTTCTTTAATCCAAGAAACAATATCTGACTTGGGTGTTGAGCCAACTTTGGTTGCTTTCAGCTCTCCATCTTTAAATAATAACATTGTAGGGATTCCTCTAACCCCATATTTTGTTGGAGTGTTTGGCTCATTATCAATATTATGTTTTGCAATTATGACTTGGTCCGCCATCTCATCAGAAATTTCTTCTAATGTGGGTCCTATTTGCTTGCATGGTCCACACCACTCAGCCCAAAAATCAACTACAATTGGTTTTGAAGATTTTAAAACTTCTGTATCAAAGTTGTCATCTGTTACACTTACTGTTGCCATAATAGTTTCTATATATTTGATTTAAGTTATTATTCAATGTGTAAAAAGTGTTTTTTCAATTAATTCACAAAAAAATTATGCTTGTTCGTACTTTTGCTGAATACCTTCAACAAACTCGTTAATTTCGTCTAAAAATTTAAGTTTTTTATGGTCTTTTTCGTCGGTGTATCTGTTTCTTAAATTATCACATTCAAAATAAAACTCCTTACATGTCCACCATTTCTCTTTTTCATCACTTAATATCCTCTCTGCTATTCCTCTTTTTATAGTATTGAACATATTTGCTGGTAAGGTTTCTGGTGATTCTTGATAAATTATTTTTTTTCCAAAACTTACCATTCTTTCATCTTCAAATTTATCTAGTAAGATTAATTTATCTTTCCAAGAAGCAGCATGCCACTTTGGAAATAAAGCTGTGTCTTTTTGTGGAGTAAATTTTTTATAAATTGTTTCTTCAGCAAGCATGTCTACCTGTGAATCAAATTGTGCTTTTTCTTCTGCAGTTTCTCTTAGTGCCGTTAAAACATTTTGAGAAAATTTCTCATTACTATTTACTAATTTTGCACGTTTTTTAATTAAATCAGGATCAAGTTTACTATAAGGTTCTACTTGCATTCCATAACTTGCATCTAAAATTATAGGAGCTTTGTTTGATCTTATAGTTCTTAAAAACTTTAATTTTTTAATAGCACTTTTGAGTTCTGAAATTGACATATCAAATAAAGGAATTGGATCAATTTTAAGATCAAATGCTTGACCCCATTGATAAATGGGATGAATACAATGTTTGGGGTGAAGTGGAGCAACTACAAATCTATAATTTTTCCCAAAATGGTATTCAGCTAAAGTAAACATCTTTTCTGTTTTAAAAATAGTTTCAGTATCGCTTTTATTTGCTGTTCTTAAAAATGTATTCCATGTTTGCGGTTGGTTTTTTTTAATTAAACCTAGAACCTTAACAGTTAATTCTGCATCAAATAAAGCTGAGTGAGCGCCAGAAGATTCAAAGCCATTCATTCTGGCTAATGATTCTAGTTTCATTACCGCATTGCCTTTGGCATTTATTTCGGTTTTTACAACACTTTCGTCTACCGCATGGGCTCCTCTTGCAATGTTTAGCCCATCATGTCTTTTATTTGGTGTAGCATTGGTGATATAGGGGTATCTAATTCCTCTAAAAAATTCGTTTCTTATCATCTCATCATCAAACCCAATATTCGACCAACCCATGAATATTGCTGGGCTCCATTTTTTAAACACTGCTTCCAACTGAGATAACATTTGATAATGACTTAGGTTTCCTTTCGTTAATAAATCTACGCTGGTTTTATTAACTATTAAGGCCATTGCCTGAGGAACTTCACCTTCAGGTAACCTACATCTAAAATTAAATCTATCTAATTCTTTAAAATTTGCATCAACTAAAATACCACCCACTTCAATAATACTTCCCCATGAAGTGTTCGCGCTGCTAGATTCTATATCCCAGATTGCTAAATTCATATTAAATCATATTCCTTTGGTGGTAAAATTGTTCTACTTTTTCTAGAAACTTATTTTGATATTCTTCTAATTTTGTGTCTTTAATTCTAAAGTCTTGGAATAAATTATCTACGGTACAAAGTAAAACAATTCCTTGGGTTATTTTTGAATTATGTACAACGTTATGGGCTAATGAATAGGCCCCTAATTGAAGGTAATAATCCTCAATCCACTCTTCTTTTTTAGGTTTGTTTGATTGTTTAAAATCTATAATGGTTTCTTGCTCTTCATACACGCCTACCGCATCACATGTACCAGCGTATTTTCCAGGATAATATAAGGTTGCTTCAGTTCCCCAAATTTCTGTCAATTTACCCTTAATGCCTTGTTCAATAATTTCACCAGCCATTTTTTTAGACTTATTTTCTATTTCTAATAATTCTAGATTTAATTGACCTAATAAATATTTTTCTAAAAAGTTGTGCATTGAAGTTCCTCTAGAACTAGCATCATTTTTAATTCTATTTGCCTCAGTAGTTCCTACTCTTACTTTCCAGTTTGCGAGTGATGCTTTTTTTTCTTCACTTTGTGTTGCTTGCAATATGGACGTCACTGATGGAAGTTTTTCTTGATTTACAGCATACATTCTCGAACCACTAATCATTGATCTCATGGATTTTGGATAAGAAAATTTATTATTCCATTGCATATAGTTTCTTATAATCGGTATTGAGGAAAAAAAGAAATTAATTTTTTGCTTGTTTTGAATGGTCAACAAATTTTTCTACGTTTTCTGCTTGAACAGCTTTTTCAACTTGTTCGGGATCTTTAATATTTTCTAGGCTTCTAGTAATTGATCTTGCGTCTGTTCCAAACTTATCGACAACTATCATTGCTTCTTCTAATTTTTTTCTAAGAGAAATTATATTATCAAAATGTTTTCCAAATCTTGAGCTAATTGTTTTTAGATGATTGTAAATTTCTGTAGCACCCTTTTGAACCTTTAAAGATTGAAAGCCCATATGCAAAGATTGCAAGTAAGCTGAAAGAGTATTGGGACCACAGATTACAATTTTATATTTTTTCATTAATTCTTGAGTTAATAATTCTTTGGTAGTTGGATCTTGGTATTCAGTTAATTCTTTATATAAACTTTCAGTTGGCGCATAAACAATCGCAAAATCTGTAGTTTTTGGTGGCACTATATATTTTTCATTAACGCTTTTAGCTTTTGCTTTAAATGCAGTAGCTAATTTTGCTCTTGCATCCGCAACAGCTTTTTTATCATCAGCATCGTAGCCATCCGTGATTGCTTTAAATTTTTCTACTGGAAAATGTGAGTCTACAGGCACCATTACATCGCCCTGAAGTTTGATTGCAAATTCTACATTTTCACCTGTATCTTCCTTCATCTTAACGTTGGTCTGAAATTGTGAAGCAGGTAATAAATCTTTGATTAGAGCATCTAATGAAAATTCCGCAAGAGTTCCATATTTTTTAACACCCGCTAAAATTTTAGTTATGCCTTCTTGACTTTTATTTAATAATTCTACTTGTTGATTAAAGTTTCCTACTTTTTCATCAACCTTTGTTAGGGCCTCTGTCATGTCTTTAGTAACCCCAGTTGATAGGTTATTAAATGAAGTCGACATAGAGCCTAGTGAAGTATTAATAGTAGTATTTAAGGTATCTTTTAATGAAGTAATTTCTGTTTTTAAATTAGCTATTTCTTCAGCTCCTTTATTTTCATTATCATTTTTTGGCTTAGATCTTAAGTTTAGATACAGAATTCCTAAAGTTGCCACAAGCAATAAAACTAATAAAGTTAATAAGATACTATTCATGATTCTATCATACTATTTTATAGTAAAAATTTGATTAATATATTTAATTATTTACAATTGTCTTTATGGAACTATTTTTAATATTAAAGATACTCTTTATAGTTGGGGCTATAGTTGCCCTTTATGCTGTATTGAGAAACCTAGATATTATTAAGATTATCCTAATTTATTTTAAGGATTTACTACTAGGTAATTAACTTGGGAACTTTGGTATTTTAAACAGTAGTATATATTCATGGAAAAAATCATAATTTTAATATCCTTTATTTTCATTAATGAGGCTTCTTACTCTCATAGTCATTTTCCTATAACAAGAGATTCTGAGTTAATGGTTGCTAGAGGCAAAATTATATATCAAAACAACTGTATAAGTTGCCATCAAGTTAATTTGGTAGGTGTAGAAAGTTGGAAAGAACTGGATGAAGATGGTCATAGAAAAACTCCTCCTTTAAATGGTACGGGTCATACTTGGCATCACGATGATGCCACACTTCATAATATTATTAAGTATGGTTTGGTAAAATTAGTTAAAAATTATCAGGGAAAAATGTTAGGTTATGAAGACAAGCTTAATGATAAAGATATTGATTCAGTATTAGCTTACATAAAAAGCTTTTGGCCAGACGATATGTACCAACATCAAATTAATTTAAATAAATAAACTATATGATAACTAGTACCTTTCATTGGAGCTGCAAACCCACGTGGAGGAAAAGTGCTAAAAACACTATGTGGTGTGTTATTGGTTGTGCAATTGGGGATTTTGGAACAATATTTTTTTTTCAATTAACCCAAATTCCTTTACCAGTTATTGCTATAATGATTTTAGCAATCATCAATGGTTTATTAACAAGCATTACGCTTGAAACTTTTATTTTAATTAGACAGAATTTTAAATTTGTTAAAGCATTAAAAACAGCTTGTGGAATGAGTTTCATTTCAATGGTGAGTATGGAAATTTCGATGAATTTGACAGATTATTATTTAACAGGTGGGGCTCAACTAACATATTGGGTTGTACCCATTATGTTGGTGATAGGGTTTTTAACTCCATGGCCCTACAACTATTGGAGGCTAAAAAAGTTTGGCCTGGAATGTCATTAAATTTTTAAGATTTATTACTTAGAAAGTAGCTTAACTAATTTTTTAACCGTGCAGTTTTTAGATGATGATTTAGAAATCATCATGCAGGCTTCTGATTTTAAAATTTCACCATCTTTGAGTATTCGAAGGTTGTTCGCTCTTAAGGTTTCTCCTGTAGATGTAATGTCTGCTACAATCTCTGACGAACCTGTAAAGGGATATGCTTCAGTTGCACCAAGGCTACTGACTAATTTAAATTGCGTAACACCTTTAGAGAATAAAAATTCTCTTGTTAAATTTGGATATTTTGTTGCTACTCTTAATCTTTTCTTCTTTTTATCTTTAAATTCGAAAGCAATCTCCTCTAAATCTGCAACAGTCTGAACATCAATCCAAGGATCTGGAATAGCCACAACCAATGTTGCTTTACCAAAATTATATTTCTTAATTACATTAATTTTTTTTTGAACATTATCTTCACTTTCTTTTAGTAGATCGTAACCAGAAAATCCAAGATCCAAAGATTTATCCCCAAGTCTCTCAACTATCTCTCTTGCATGTAAATATAATATATTGACATTAGGTATTTTTTTAATGGACCCTAATAAATCTCTTTCCCCTCTTTCAGAAATTAAATTTAATTTATTCTTTTTAAAGATTTTTAAAATATCATTCTTAAGTCTACCTTTGCTTGGGATTCCAATGTTGATTATATTTTTCATTATTAATAATTTAGATTTAAAGCAGCTCCAACTGCTGGAACTTGTTTTTTTGATCCAAGATCTGATATTAATTTGTCATATCGTCCACCGTTAATCACATTAATGTTTTTGGATTTAGATCTGATATCAATTTTAAAGACCATACCCGTATAATACTCTAACTGGCGTCCAAAAGAGGCTGAAAATTCTACATTTAATTTATGAGTTTTGTTTAATGAAGTTGGAAAATATTTTTGATCTATAGCTAAATTGATCTTATTTTTTTTAAAGAAGGTATTTAATTTATCTGCAGCTTGCCTTATCGGACAATTAATTTTTAAAAATTCTTTAATAATTTTTGAAACATTTCGACCTCTACTTGCTCTTCTTGGGTCTTTAATTTTATTATTAAATCTCTTTAAGATTTCTTCAATTGATCTTCCTGCAACTATTATTTGTTGATTATCTTTTAACATTTTTAAATATCTTTTTTTATCTACATCAACAATTGTTGGATCAATATCAGAATTGATTTCTAATCTTTTTAATAAATCATTAAAATAATCTTCTCTCCAAAAGTGCCTTGAAAGTCTTAGTTTCCATCGTTTTGGAATATCTAACTTTGAAATTAATAAGTTAAAAATTTCAACATTACCAATCTTCAAAGTTCCTTTTGAATAGCTTAGGTTTGATAAAGATTTTAGAGCAGTGTTGATAATTTCTTTGTCATCTTTTTTTTCATCTTTAGAGCCAATTATTTCAAAGCCAACTTGATTTCTAATTATTGAATCTTTCTTGTTGTTTGATTTTCTGTAGGCCTGACCACTATAAAATATTTTCTCTTTACCTCTTAAGTTGCTTTCTA
>Ga0307986_10000212_pt1 | contig 43733 bp, 41 predicted proteins | sample EllFjometageno82_FD_203170 | JGI IMG/M metagenome (GOLD analysis project Ga0307986, IMG submission 203170) | Marine microbial communities from Ellis Fjord, Antarctic Ocean - #82 | ecosystem: Environmental > Aquatic > Marine > Unclassified | place: Southern Ocean | collected 2014-10-09 | reverse complement strand
AAGATCGAATTTCGATTTTTAATAAACTTAGCATTGGGAAACGGTTATCTTTAGCAACCCGATATGTTTATGAAGATCGATGGGGAGGAGCTATTAACTGGAATAAAAGTTTTAGAGGTGGAGATGAAGTTTATGGAGAGAGTATTTATACCAGCCGAATAGAACTCTTTGGAACTTATGAATTCAACAAAGAATTCTCCTTTCAATTCAGCTTCAACGATCACAATCAAAATTCTGTTTATGGAACGACAATGTTCAAGGCAGATCAAGCCGTAGGATTTGGTCAATTCATTTGGAATAAAACCATTAAAAAAAATGATTTTTTAGTTGGACTGGCATATCGCTATACTTTTTATGACGACGACACCACTGCAACTTTCAACAATATTTTGGGAATTAATAAGACAGAAATAACCCACTTACCAGGAATTTTTATTCAAGATGAAATTGAGTTTAATCAAAAAAACACACTTTTACTGGGTTTGCGCTATGACTACAATTCTATTCATGGGAGTATCCTAACACCACGACTAAACTATAAACTGAGTAATGAGGATAGTTCTTCAGTTTTACGTTTAAGTATCGGTTCTGGATATCGAATTGCAAAGGTCTTTACAGAAGATCACGCAGCATTAACTGGAGCTCGAGAGGTTGTTTTCTTGAACGATTTAGATCCAGAAAGATCATGGAATGTAAGCCTCAATTATGTTTACAAAATGTATCTTAAGCAAGGGCATATCCTTGATTTCGATGCAAGTATTTTTAGAACCGATTTTTCCAATAAAATAGTTCCCAATTACGATACAGATCCTAATCTGATTATTTATGATAACCTCAGCGGAAAATCAGTAACTCAAGGGATATCTATGAATTTTAATTCTCTTTTTCGAGGGGGCTTAAGAATTAACTTAGGAGCAACTTATATTGATTCTTATATAGAATCTGCAAGAAGCAAAACAAGACCGTATTTGACCGAGCGTTTTCAAGGGGTTTGGTCAATAAAACAAAAATTCAGAGAATCTAACCTTACAGTTGATTTGACAGGAAGCATAACAGGACCTTTGAAGCTACCTATATTAGGTGAGTTGGATCCTAGAGACCCCTATTCTCCGACCTTTAGCATTGTTAACATACAACTCACTAAGGACTGGAATAATAGTTATGAATTCTACGGAGGCGTTAAAAACCTATTGAACTTTACTCCAGCGAAAAACAGCATTGCACGTGCTTTTGACCCTTTTGACCGCGAAGTACAATTTGATGCTTCTGGGAATGCTCAACCTAGCACAGGAAACCCCTATGCTCTAACCTTTGATCCAACGTATGTATACGCATCAAATCAAGGGATTCGGTTTTTTATGGGATTCCGTTGGCATCTGAACTAGGGTTCTGCTAAGTCTTCAACTTATTAATAATTACTTTTTCCCAAATAAGATAATCAGTTTCAGATTGATTATTTATTTTAAAAAGTGGATTTAACTCATTAAAATTCAATTTTTCTTTAAATAGCGTTTCTAAGGAAATTGCAAACTGACAATATTTTGGATAACTCTTGGATCCAAATCCTAGAATAGCATAATCAATGGGATATGGTTGGGCTAAATTAGCAAATAGTCTTTCAAAATTACTTGCATTGGAAGGTGCTTCGCCATCTCCATAAGTAGATGTGAGGACAATAATTTTTTTTGCTTTTGGGAAGACACAATAATTATTAAGACTCACTAGTCCAACAGAATGTTTTTCTCGTCTTAAAGTTTTTGTTAGTTTTTGCGCTAATTTAAAGGAATTACCTGTTTCTGAACCATACAAAATAATTACGCAGGCCTCTTTATTATTATTGAAATTTAGCTTTAATAAATTCCAACTTATTTTTGAGGAAATTTTCAATCCAGAGATCACAAAGAAGATAAGAGCCAAAGATGAAAGTGAAAGAATAATAGCGATAAAAACATTAGATTCTCCTGTATGAATATAATAACTCCAGTTCTTTAATATCTGATGAACAGGGAAGGTTTCTTGATCTACAATGCTAAAATCTCCTTGACGGATACTTACTTTTTGGTCTTTTAATTCGATTAAATAGGTATCATTTTTCAAGTTGGTAAAAGGATAAGACACTCGTTTAATGTCGCTAAGATAAAGCGTGTTTAAATTGAGCTTTTTTTCACCCACTTTATATGTTCTGATATTAGGCGCATTTTTGCTAAAAGCATCAAATCTTTCGATCACTAGATAAGCTCCACTAATTCCTATGATTAGTAAAGGAATAAAGAACCATTTACCAAGAGTTATATGAACTTTCCTATATTTATTATTTTCTTTTAGAGGAAGAAAAAAATGCTTTAAACCACCAAGTCTTTTGACTAATAAAATCACTCCAGTAATACTTAAAAGAACTAATAAGAAAGCAACTATACCTACAAGTATTCTTCCCGTTTTTTTCAAAAATAAAGAACGATGCAGACTTCGCACTTGATTAAAAAAGGGATTACTGGGCGAAACGTTTTTGATTTTTATGCCTGTTTTTGGGTCCACATAAAAAGTCTCGAAACCATTAGGTGTAGTTCCTTGCACGATAACAAACTTTTTTTCTGTAACAACTATTTCATACACATCATCAAACTGATCTTCAAGAGCCTCCATAGTTGCTTTTAAAGAGTGACTCTCTAGAGAATAAATAGCCTGAGGCTTTGTTTGATCAATTAGAGCTTCTATCCCTAGGATTACTCCACTAATCGATGCTATAATCAAAAACAGAGAAATGCTTGTGGCCAGTAAAAAATGGGTGTTACGCCATACTCTTGAAATCATTTATCTAAAGCGCTAAATTGTATTTCATTAATAAAACCTTCTCCTTGATAGATTTTTTTTAAGTTTTCAGGATTCAAATTAATATTTACATCATTAACATAATATCCCTTGTCTTCTACAGCAGTTTCAATCCGAAGATTGTAATTGCTGTTAAAAAGATTTTTCGGGATCTTAAATTGAAACATTCTTCTTTCGCTTGCCGAAATGGTTGGTCCAGAAATAGCATCTACTAATGGGTAAAAGTCTTTATCTAAAAACAGATTATTTTCTCTAAGATTTCTCCAAAATAATTTCATCTCAGAAAACCAACTTTTATCATTCCCAAACACATAAACTGTTTTAATATATTTTTCCGATTTGTCAATTATTGAAATGGCAATGTATGCTCCTTGTCCTGTGTAATTGACTATTTCTAAAATACATTTGACCTCTATATATTCCTCCATAGAAGAATTTAATAAAAGAAAATATACCAATAAAAAACTAAGAAATGTTTTCATTAAGCAAAAATTGATTAGTGATTTAGAGTTTAGTTAGAATAAAGCGTAATCGATATAATTCTGTTCTATTTCATAATTAATTAAGTGTTCTTCCTATCAAAAGTACCATTATTTTTATATAATATTCTAAATCATTTACTGTAATAACGAGTTTCCTTGAAAAATAATTTCAACGATTCTAGTCAATTTTTTTAAGCATTTCTTTGAACAGAAACTTTTTTGAGATTTTTGAAATTAAGTTATATGTTTAAAAAAAACAGACTGTAGAATACACATATTTTATTTATAATTATTTTTTGTTTTACATGAGGTTATTAAAATTTAAATTGTGTGCCTAAGTAAAAATTTCTACCAGAAGACGGGATAATCCCAGGACCAGGATATCCAGTAGCTCTACGAGTAAAATAAGCTTCGTTTAAGGCATTATTAACACCAAATTCAATCTTAAATTTATTAAGTTTAAATGCCCCCGACAGGTCAAATAGTTTATATGCAGGAATTAGTCCAATTACTCCACTCAGGTTTCCTTCGACTGCATTTGAGGAATCTGTATATTGTTCTGAAACATAACTGTATTGCATGTTTAAGCTTAAGTTTTTATATCCAAACCTTAAGCCAAATTTTAAGTTGTCTTTAGGGACAAATTCAACCTTCTTACCTTCAATTCCTGGAGTGTTAGAATTAGAATACTTAGTTTCAATAAATGAATAATTAATAAAGCTATTTAGAGAATATTTTTCAATATTCATACTAAATAATTCACTAACATTAAGATCAATTAAAGATTCTAAACCACTTAAATTTGCATCTCCTACATTTCCCCTTTCACTTTTCACACTCCCGTCCTTGAAGGCTTTTTGAATGAACCCTATTCTGTTTTGATACGCTAAGTGAAATAGATTAAGATCAAATGACATCATTTTTTTTATTTTTCCGCGTATACCCAAATCAATTGTGTAACCTTTTTCATCGGTAATATTTGGGTTAATAGAAAAAGCTGGATTAATTATGCTTATGTCTGCAAAGGTTACTGAACGATAATTTTGTGAAACATTCGCATAATACTCAAGAGATCTCAATGCTTTATAACTTAATCCCAGCCCTAAAAGGACAAATGATCTTCGACGAGATTCTATTGAGTTTAAGGTTTCATTTAAAATAACATTACCTGCCGCATCTGAATTAATTCTTTGATAATTACCCTCTGTTGCTGTTAATATATTTTCATATCGTAATCCAGGTGTAACCGACATCCTTTTATTTATATAAAAAATATTTTCTGAAAATATGGATACATTTTCATTGGGATAGGTATAGTTTGATTGCTGACTATAACTAGGATATTCTTCGTTATAAAAAGAAAAATCAGCTTCATTTGATGCTGAACCAGGTCCTTGGGCAGAGGTGTTTTTAGCACTGTAGTACTTTCCGCCCAAAAGGAACACAGCTTTTTTATTTCCAAGGATATATTTTTTTAGCCATCTAGCCTCTATGCCGAAGTTGTTAAATTCTCCTTTGATAAGATCACGTTCTTCATATGGATCAACCTGACTAACACGATTTGATCTAAATCCAATAGCATTTCGTTGTGCATTTAAACCAAAGAAATTGACACTTATATTCGAATTATCTGAAAGTGCATGTTCAAATTTAATATTATAAAGAAACCAATAGAGTCCAAACCAATTTCGCTCGCGATTACTTTGATAAGGGTTTTCATTAAAAAGATCATCGGTTAGCCCTCCCGCTTGTTGAGCTAAATAGTCTAGGTAAGTGACTTCAGCACTTAATATGGTTTTTTCAGAAAAGTCATAGCTTATTTTGGCAAATACATTAGATGAATTAAATTCTGAATTGGGTCTAAATCCATTTCCTTTTTTAATATTTACATGTCCTATATATCGCCATTTACCTATACGTCCACTTAATTGAGTGAAATTTGTATATAGACTATTAGTTCCTATTGTGTTCCTTATAATACCTGTTATAGGCCGATAGGTAGATGCATCTTTAAGTTTGAAATTTACTAAGCCTCCAAATTGAGTACCATATTGTAAAGATGCAGCCCCACGAATAATTTGAATCTCCTCAATTGCTTCCGCGGGTGGAGTATAATAACTTTCAGGATAACCTAGGACATCTGCGCTGATGTCGTATCCGTTTTGACGAGTATTGAAGTTTGATGTTCTATTTGGATCTAATCCTCTACCACCTATATGTAACTGTAATCCAGCATCATCATTTTGATAAATATTTAGTCCAGGAATCTGATTAAAAATTTGTCGAGCATTATTAGCGGCCAAATTTGCCATTGATTGCTCGATTATAATTACTTCTGTTTTTTTACCGGCATAGATCGCTGTATTTTCAAAGTCACGCATTCTTTTTAAAGCAAATACTTCTTTCTTTTTTGCACTTAGAATAACTTCGTTTAATTCTTCTACCTGCCTAGGTAAAACTAAATTAAATTTATTAACCTCACTAAGATCAATTTCTTTTTCAACAACGGAATAGCCTTCAGCGATGAATATATAAGTATTTTTTTGAACTCTATTTTCAAGTATAAAAATTTCACCTTCATATACTTCATTAACAAACCCTGTTGCTTTGTCATAAATTTTTATGGAAGGCTTCAAGTTATTTTCGCCCTCAAGGTTAATAATGCATTCAAGGCGATATTGTGCAAAACCAATTGTACTAATTGTAAAAAACAAGAAACTATAAACCGTGTATTTCATCTTTTAAAGGGAGAACCCATTTTTTGTGTTTAAATGATTCTATTTCTTGATTAAGGTCAGTGCTAGGGTCAATAAAACGTTCGCTGGGACGTCCATTTAATGCAACAAAACTGTCTGCAAAGACTTGAATGTTTTGGTGACCTTGCTTTTCAAAATGATTTGCTAGATAGTGAGCATATTCGAGAATAAAGTCAGGTTGAAAACTCATTTGTCGTTCTTGGAACGGTGTCAAAAAATCAGCATTATCTACATAAAAAGTTTTTTGGTTAATACTATCTTTTATTTTAAAAGTTGTATATCCTTTTTTTTCCATGAGCATAACCCGCCATGAAAAACGATAGCCTTGTTCGTTCCAAAATAACTCTCCCGGGTAAGCTAAATATCTGAAGGGTAAAAAAATCTGAATAATAAAGAAACTAATAAATAGAGGAAGAATATATTGCTTAGGCTTAAATAAAACATTTGCTTTTGTCAACTTAAGTTTTAAAAAGTTAAATTTTTGACTAAATTTAGCTGCAAATTTTCTAAGAAATTCTAATTGGTTTTTATGCCATTGAACATCTAAAAATATTGTTGCTCCAAAAATCATTATGTAGGGAAACATTCCTATTGAAGGAAAAAAAATTTTAGTCATTATGTGAAATAATATCACGAAAACAAAAGCAATACTTCGTGTTTTTGGGTAAAGAAGAAAAAATGGAATAAAAACATCATAAAGCATACCTGACCAACTAGCTGCATAGTGAACCCATCTATATTTTAAAATTTCACCGATTAATGGAATATCATATTTAGAAGTTAGCCAAAGTGAAAGTGGTTGTGCCTCTAGCAGCCAATCTGAATTAATTTTTGCCAGACCTGCGTAAAAATACACAATACACAAAAATAATTTGATCCCATCAACCATCCAAGACGGAATGGCATCAATTGATTTTTCCTTTTGTATGGCATCTATAGAAAAATAATGAGCAGCTGGTAAAAAACAAAGTAAAAATGCAATGCAGCTTGTAAAATAATAATGATTTAAGTAGGTAGTTTTATCGATGAGCTCTGAATATGTGATGAGTAAGAAAAATAGTATAATAGATAATCTATAGCGATAACCTAAAATAATCCCAACTACAGCTATTATACAAGAAGAATATAGTAAATACGTGTAATTTCCTAGACCTTTTACCCATGAAAAACCATAATATTTGAAGTGAAAATCTGGCTCAATATATAGTGAGTAAATCCAACCATTTGTCCAAAAACGTATTAATGCTACTAACATCAGTAAACCAAAAACTATCCTAAAAACAGCTAGTGGTGCTGGATGAACTTTAGATTTAGTTAGATAACTTTTTAACAATTTTTCATTTTTTTATGGCATTAAGGAGAAATTAATCACCGTCCGCATCGGCATAATCAACACTAACATTTAACTTTTGGAGCATATCGACTTTTAATAGAATAACAGTACTTTGAATTGCATCATAGGTTAGAAGCATTTCATGGTTATTTTCTTCGATCTGGATTTTGAAATTCGTATTTAGTTGGTCGATTTTATTTCTACCAGCCTGTAATTGATTGTTTATTCGCTCACTGAGTTTTTCAGAAACATCATTTTCAATAAAGTCTAAATAGTTTTTTATACTAAGACCAGTTATGTTAGAATCGTTATAAGAAACACCATTAAAAAAATTTTCTATTACAGTTGTGGATTCAAGAGCAAGAATTTTTGAGTAAATTTCTCCATTATAGGCTTCTATTCGATCGGGTAGTGGTCCCCCAGAAAAAACTCCTGCTGGAATTCCAAATTTATTAGCTCGATAACCTTTTTCAAAATAAAAGACAAAATCATTAAGCATATTATTGATGCTAGAAGTCGCAGTATTGTCTGTAGATTGAATAAAACTATCACGATAGCCTCCTTCCCAATCTGATTTTACTGAAATGGTTAGATCAATCATTTTAGATATTATAGCTGCTAAATAAGAGTCGTAGTTTAAGCTAGAATTAGAAAATTTAGCAATAATTGTATCATCATCTTGTGCAATCCCAAATAATAGATAATCAAGCCCAGCAAATCCTTGAGCTGCAAAGTTGTAAGAATCATCTAAATTAAATCCTAGGTTACTAATATTATTCTCTATCAGTTGCACATTAGCTGGAAAAATATTAATTCGATTTTTAAAATAGATCTCTTCAGCAACTCCTATGTCGAACATCTCTACATGTTGCCATTTTTGATAAGTTTTTAACCATTGATCACGCAATTGATTTAGATTACCTGAATTTGGATTAGAAGTAAAACTCGTTGCATATGCATTTAACGTATTTAATTCAATATAAAAGCTATTTATTGAGGGTATTATGATGCTATCTGCCCAAAAGGATAACATGCTCGAACGATCAAATTCAGTTTGCTGTTCCTCAATATTTAATTCTGTTTCTTCAATCACATCGATTGTGTCCGAGTCACTTGTGCAATTGAGTAAGATCAGTGAAAGTAATACAACTTTTATACTAATCAATTTTTTCATATTTTTTTTAATTTAATACCCTTGAAATGGCAAGTTTGTCCTTGCCATTTCAAGGGTATTATTTATTTTTTTATTATTCACTCAAACCAGTTGATTGCTGTAATTGATCTGCCATAGTCCTCAGTTCTTCAGCAGTTCTATCCCAGAATCCACCATCGCCTGCAGAAAGGTTAGTTAAGTGCTCATTTACTTCTGCATGGGTAAGGTAAGACTCCCCATTAGCTCCTTTAGTATACTGTAATCCTAATATAAATCCATAAGCTTCAGACAATGCGTGAAGTGCAGTTGCCCATTCCACATCTTCCACATCTTCAATACTTGCAGCAGCTTTTCTTAGATAGTATTGAGATTTGTAGCCAATTACCTTAGAAAGTTCTACTTTAATAATATTAGCTTGTAGATCACGTTCTTCATAATTTTTTGCTACTATAGCTGCTCTTCCAGCTGAAAAAGCATCATAAACACGTTTAGTGATTCCGATTTCTTTCTCTTGAGCGTTAATCTTACTAAGGTAATAATTTAAATTAGCACCATCGCGCCCTATTGAAGCGTCTCCTAGTCCAGGAGCGTATTGATTATCTAGTCCTTGTAAATAACCAAATCCTTCATCCCAATAGTGTTCCATTTTTGTAACATTCGCTTCTGAAGCCCCAGGACTAGTATAATTATATATATCATCTTCGTGATCTTGTTTTGCACCATCTAGTTTAGTGAAAGAAAGATATCCATTAACAATTTGATCAACTTGCAGGGCACCTATTAATCCTTTTGATAAAATCTGATTTAATTCAAAACCTTTAGCATTAACATAAACAGTTTTAGCTCCACTAGGATCGGTATACTTACCTGCAACAGTTCGCGTTGCGGTTATACTATTATTTACAGCCGGGACTACAATTGTAGTAAATTCTGTTATCCATCCATCAAAAAGAGGTTTTACTGTGGCTGATCCTGAAGTTCCTACTTTGTTACCTACTTTTTTTCCAGAAGAATTCAGTGATTCGTCACTAAATCCAGTTCCATTATTGAACATATCGTTAACGTTAGCCTGTGTTGATGTTAAAATATTCATAGAACTTTTAAGTGCAGTAGCCATTTTTAATCGTGCTGATTGTCCTGTATAGTAAACAGTTGAAACGCCATTTCGTGTAAAAGAGTATTCTTCCGGGGGTGTAACCACATTAACCGTTTGAGTAACAGTCTGTGTTACTATCTTTTCTACTATTGTTTCTACCGGAACCTCTACATCTCTGTATTCAATTTCAGTTTTAGTACAACTTGCTAAAAGTATAATACTAAGTAATAATGTCATTTTTTTCACCTTTCGTTATTTATAATTAGTCTAAATTAAAATTATGTTCATGCAAATATAATAAATCGGATTTAAATTCCAAAATTTATTTAGACTAAATATAAATAAGCTTTTTTTACTCGTCAAATTTATCTATTTTTTGTTTAAAACCAAAGTAAAAACTTATAATAATTGATCAATTTTTTTAAAACTATAAATACTATTTAATTAAATCAAACCTTTTATTTTCGATTTAGGTATTTGATTTATTTTTAAAAAATAACCAATGAAAATAAACTAATTATCAATAAGTTTTAGTGAAATACTTTCAATTATCTTTATAATACTAATTACATAATTCACATAAATTTCAATTATTGAAAGATTCATATAAAACCATAGAAGAAAGATCAAAAGAAACCCTGATTAAAGATAAAAACAGTAAGTTTTATGGATACGCTTTTCCGGTTTTAAATGAAAGTGATGTTAAACTTGCAATAGATAACTTAAAGAAAAAACACCATACAGCGCGTCATTTTTGTTATTCTTGGCAGCTTGGAACAGAAACTATCCGTTTTAGAGCAAATGATGATGGAGAACCAAACAATTCGGCAGGAATGCCAATTTATGGTCAAATTCAGGCGTTTGATGTTACCAATATATTAATAGTTTCTGTGCGTTATTTTGGAGGAACAAAATTAGGAGTTGGTGGATTGATTCAGGCATATAAAAATTCGGCTCAAATTACTTTAGAGGCATCAATAATTATTGAAAAAACAATTGACGTGGTTTATGCGTTATACTTTGAATATGACTTGATGAACAAAGTCATGCGGGTTGTAAAAGAAAATAACTTAAAAATTACAGACCAGAAATTAGAATTAAATTGCAAGTTTCATGTTTCTGTTAGAAAAAAAGAAGCAAAGAATATTTTTAAAATTTTTGACAACATCTTCAAGCTGAGTATCAAAAAGCTAGTCTGATTTTTTATTGGTAGAATAATTAGTGGCGATCTGATCCAATACATTAAGAAAAACGCTAAAATCTTTTTTAGATATGTGTTGGACTCCAGTTTTACGTAGTCCGACTACAATTGGTAACACATGCTCTAACAGGTTCAATCCTGATTTGGTCAATCGCAAAAAGTATTCTTTTTTATTCCCACTCAATTTAAAACGTTCAACATAATTTTTCTCCATCAACCCCTTAATTACCCTAGACGTGGTTGCACGATTCCTGAAGTTTAGTTGTGCAATTTTAGACTGATAAGCTTCTTCCCCCAAATCATGAATGTAGTATACAATTGCCCATTGTTCCACAGTAAGGTTTATATTGTTTTCTTTAAAGGCAAGAAGGTAAGCTTCTTGAACCTGTTTTAAGGTTATATCGATTTGATACCCGTAGCCTTGCGTTTTATCCATTACTTAAACATTGTTAACAAAGATAGTGTTTGATTTATTGAAATGTGGAATATAATTCTTAATATTGTTGTTAATGCAACAATAATTCATATAATGATAAAATCAAACCAAGAACAAAAAGTTGACTTTCTACCCTTATTAGGAACGGACTACGTCGAGATTTACGTAAGTAATGCAAGACAAGCAGCTTATTTTTATAAAACAGCATTTGGATTCCAATCGCTAGCTTTTGCTGGTTTAGAGACAGGAATGAAGGATCGGGAGAGTTACGTAGTGGTTCAAGATAAAATACGCATAGTATTAACCTCGTCACTTCAAAGTGAATCACTCATAGGTGATCATGTTCAGAAACATGGCGACGGAGTCAAGACGGTTGCCTTTTGGGTTGACGATTCTACTGAAGCTTATCATAAAACAATTGAAAAAGGAGCAGTTTCTTATATGGAACCAAAAACTGAGGAAGATGCGCATGGATCTGTTGTGATTTCAGGGATTCGTACATTTGGTGAAACAGTTCATATGTTTGTAGAGAGAAAAAATTATTCTGGAACCTTTTTACCCGGTTTTATGCCGTGGGTTACACCTGAATTTAACCCAGAACCGATTGGGCTAAAGTACATTGACCACATGGTTGGAAATGTAGGTTGGGGTAAAATGGATCAATGGGTGAATTTCTATGCCAATGTTTTAGGCTTCTCTCAAATTCTTTCTTTTGATGATAAAGATATTTCTACAGAGTTTACTGCCTTGATGAGTAAAGTAATGAGTAATGGAAATGGTAGGGTTAAATTCCCAATCAATGAGCCTGCAAAGGGTAAGAAAAAATCTCAGGTAGAAGAATATTTAGATTTTTATGAAGGCGAGGGCATTCAACATGTTGCTTTAGCTACCGGTGATATTGTCGAAACCATTCGTCAATTAAAAACTAGAGGAATTGAATTTCTTAAAGTTCCAGACAGCTATTATGATTCACTAAAAGATCGGGTAGGGGATATTGATGAGTCAATACCTAGACTTAAAGAGCTTGGAATATTAGTGGATCGAGACGACGAGGGTTACCTTTTGCAATTATTCACCAAACCTATGCAACCCCGACCCACTATGTTTTTTGAAATCATTCAAAGAAAGGGTGCGACTTCTTTTGGGAAAGGTAATTTTAAAGCCCTCTTTGAGTCGATAGAGAAAGAACAAGAGTTAAGAGGAACTTTAGTATAAAAAATAAGAATTATGCCACATTATCATTCTTTAGGAAAAATACCCCCAAAGCGCCATACACAGTTCAAGAAAACGGACGGTAGTTTATATTCGGAACAACATCTTGGAACAATAGGTTTTAGCGGTATGTATTCAAACGCATATCATTTAGATCCGCCTACAACTGTTAAAAAAATATTGAACCAATATAGTATTGCTCCCAAGATTGCCAAACCAAATAACATACAATCATATAAATTATTTGGGTTTAAAGTGAAGCCGAAGAAAGATTTTTTGGACAGCAGAACTATCGTATTAACCAATTCCGATTGTTCAATAGCTTTGGCTGCTCCAAAGGATTCAATGAAAACATATTTTTACAAGAACACAGATGCTGATGAAGTAATCTTTGTTCATAAAGGGTCCGGTGTTTTAAAATCTTTTTTAGGTAACCTTAAATTCAAACAAGGCGATTATTTAATAATTCCTAGAGGCACTATCTATCAAATGGATTTTGATACAGAAGAAAATAGATTGCTGATTACAGAATCTTTCAGTCCCGTATATATCCCCAAGCGTTACCTTAATAAGTTTGGACAATTAATGGAACACGCTCCTTTTTGTGAACGTGATATCCGCTTGCCTGATATTTTGGAAACCCATGGAGATCAGGGTGAGTTTTTATTGAAAGTAAAAAAGAAAAACGAAATAATCGAGATGGTATATGCACATCACCCTTTTAATGTAGTTGGGTATGATGGGTTCTATTATCCTTGGGCATTTTCAATTCACGATTTTGAACCGATAACAGGAAGAATTCACCAACCTCCACCAGCACATCAAACCTTTGAATCGAATGGTTTTGTCATTTGCAGTTTTGTTCCTAGAATGTACGACTATCATCCAGATGCAATTCCTGCACCATACAATCACAGTAATATAGATAGCGATGAAGTACTGTATTATGTCGATGGAATTTTCATGAGTAGAAAAGGAGTAGAGCCTGGACAAATATCCTTGCATCCTGCCGGTATTCCTCATGGTCCTCACCCCGGAGCGGTAGAAGCAAGTATCGGTAAGAAAAGCACCAACGAATTGGCTGTTATGATCGATACCTTTAAACCCCTTCAAGTCACAAAAGCTGCATTGAAAATTGCAGATGAAAACTATTATCAATCTTGGTTAAAAAAACAAAACCCATGATAGAACCAAAAAACTGTTGGATTGAGGTTTCAAAAGACTCAGATTTTTCTATTTACAACATTCCTTTTGGAATTTTTTCGACACCTACGAAATCCAAGCGTATTGGGATAGCTATAGGGTCTCAAGTTTTGGATTTAGAAGCTGCATATCAATCTGGAATTTTTGATTGTTTTATGGATGAAAAAGCTTTTATAGTTTCTATTTTCAGAAACTCTTACTTAAATAATTTTATTTCTTTAGGAAAAAAAATTACTTCTAAGTTGAGAATCAAAATTCAAGAAGAGCTGTGTGACCCTGATTCTAAAATTAACCACCCCAAGTTTTTCGAAGCTTTAAACGATGTTCAGATGCATATCCCGGTTCAGGTAGGAGACTATACTGATTTTTATTCTAGTATTGAACATGCAACCAATGTGGGGAGTTTATTCCGAGATCCAGAGAATGCCTTATTGCCGAATTGGAAACACATGCCCGTTGCATATCATGGTAGAGCGTCTTCTATTATAGGAACTGAAATTCCCATTCATCGACCTAAAGGGCAAACGAAAGCTCCAACAATGGATGCGCCTATTTTCGGACCTTCAAAACGTTTGGATTTTGAATTAGAGATGGGATATATTATTGGTTCTCAAACCGAATTAGGATATAGTGTATCTTCGGAGGAAGCCGAAAATTATATTTTCGGAAAGGTTATTTTTAATGACTGGTCAGCTCGTGATATACAACAATGGGAATATGTTCCATTAGGTCCTTTTTTAGGTAAAAACTTTGCTTCATCAGTTTCCCCATGGGTGGTTACAATGGAGGCATTGGAGCCTTTTAGAACATCCGGCCCAAATCAGGATACTGCTGTATTGCCGCATCTAAAAGCCGTAGGTCTTAGAAATTATGATATTGCTTTGGAAGTAAGTATACAACCTCAAGATTCGGTTGAGTCTATAATTTGTAATTCCAATTTCAAATTTATGTACTGGAATATGGCACAACAAATAGCTCATCATACGAGTAATGGCTGCAACCTTAATGTTGGAGATCTTTTTGCTTCCGGAACAATTAGCGGTTCAACTCAAGAATCCTATGGTTCCTTATTGGAAATAAGTAAAGCAGGAAAAACACCACATGAATTGGCATCAGGGCATATAAGGTCTTTCATTGAGGATTATGACACCATTCGGATGCGAGCTTACTGTATTAAAGGAGGCCTTAGGGTTGGTTTTGGAAGCGTAAGCACACAAATTTTACCTGTATTATAATATGAAAACACATACATTCAACGTAGATGAAATAGAGGGACAAATGTTAAATCAATTATTGATTTCAGCAGTATCCCCGCGCCCCATTGCCTTAGTTTCAAGTATTGATGATAGTGGAAAAGTAAACCTTAGTCCATTTAGCTTTTTCAATATTTTCAGTTTTAATCCTCCGATATTAATATTCTCTCCATCTAGAAGAAGTAGAGACAATACCACCAAGCACACCTACGAAAATGTACTTCAGGTTCCACAAGTTTCCATAAGTATTGTAAACTACGCCATGGGTCATCAGATTGCTTTAGCAAGTAATCGCTTTCCTAAAGAAGTTAATGAATTTGAAAAAGCTGGCCTAACTCCAATAAAAAGTAATGTTGTAGCCCCTCCTTATGTTGGTGAAGCACCTGTGTCTTTTGAATGTATTGTTGATCAGGTTTTGTCTTTAGGCAATGAAGCTGGTTCTGGAAATCTTGTAATTTCAAAAATCGTGAAGATACACATCAACGATAGTTGTTATTGCAACGATAATTTAGTGGATTTAGAAAAGTTAGATTTAATTGGTCGCATGGGAGGCTCATATTATTGTTCCACTCGTTCTGAATCTAGATTTGAAATAAAAAATCCAGAAACTCCTATTGGAATCGGATTTGATCAATTGCCAAAACATGCACTAGGAAGTGATGTTTTAACAGGAAATATACTAGGAAAATTAGCTTCTATAGCTCAAGTTCCTTCTCAAGAAAGTTTGGAAATATGCCGAGTAAACCCTGAAATTGAAATTATATTTGAGCAAAAAGAGTTGGAAGAAAAAATAAACCTTCTGCATCATAAAATTAAAGATCTTATAAAAAAAGAACAGTTTGAAGAGGCCTTATGCTGTCTTTTTTTAATTCAGTAATATTGTATTTCAATGGAAGGGATTGATTTTAATTCGAATACAATAATTAAGCGCTTACCCAAGCATTTAAGGCAATGGGTTGTCCTTCAAAATTATGACCACTATACCCCACAAAATCAAGCGGTATGGAGGTATGTTATGCGTAAGAGTGTTCATTTTTTATCACAGTTTGCACATCCTTCATATATAGAAGGTTTGGCTAAAGCTGGAATTTCAATGGATGAAATTCCGCGCATGCAAGGGATGAATCGTATATTAAAGGATATTGGCTGGGCAGCAGTAGCGGTTGATGGTTTTATTCCGCCAAATGCTTTTATGGAATTTCAATCCTATAATGTTCTGGTTATTACCTTAGACATTAGAACCATTCAGCATATTTTATATACGCCTGCACCAGACATTATTCACGAAGCCTCAGGTCATGCACCTATAATTTCAAATCCAGAATATGCAGAATATCTAAGAAGATTTGGCGAATTAGGCGCTAAGGCTATTTCTTCGATTAAAGATCAAGAACTCTTTGATGCCATCAGACATCTTTCTATTTTAAAAGAAAACCCCAACAGTACTGAAAAAAAAACAATACAGGCAGAACAAAAAGTCCAGCTTTGTAACGATCAAATGGGACCTCCTAGTGAGATGTCTCGTTTGAGAAATTTACACTGGTGGACTGTTGAGTATGGGCTAATAGGCTCCTTAAAAGATCCCAAAATCTATGGAGCAGGCCTATTGTCTTCAATTGGGGAGAGCAAGTGGTGCATGAGCGATAAGGTCCTTAAAACGCCTTATTCTCTTTCTGCTGCTGATGTGAGTTTCGACATTACAAAACCACAAGAGCAATTATTTGTAACCCCTAACTTTACGTATTTGACTAAGGTGTTAGAGAAGTTTGCTGATGAGATGGCCTTAAGAAAAGGAGGAGTTTATGGAATTAAAAAACTTATAGACTCTCAAGGACTAGGAACAATCAAATTATCATCAGGAATTCAAGTTTCTGCAATTTTTGACATCCTTATAGAAGGGGAAAATGAAAATCCTATATACTTTAAAACTAAAGGACCTACGGCATTGTCTTTTAGAAATAAAGAACTTTTGGGTCATGGAAAAATCAAACACCCACAAGGTTTTGGCTCACCAGTTGGAAAATTAAAGGGAGTTAAGCTGGCTATAGAAGAGATGACTCCCAAAGACTTGGAATATTTTGGCATTATCGAAGGTCAAACGGTTTCTTTATATTTTGAAAGTGGAGTTAATGTTGTAGGAGAAATAATAACTGGTAAAAGGAATCTCCAGGGAAAGATTATTTTAATATCTTTTAAAAATTGTACAGTAACCTATAAGAATAAAAAATTATTTTTACCCCAATGGGGTACTTATGACATGGTTGTAGGGGAGCATGTTGTTTCAGCTTTTGCTGGAGTTGCAGACCCAGAGTGTTTTGATTTAGAAGATTCTGTGAAACCTTTAGAAAACACAAAAATCGTATATTCATTAAAAGATCAAAAGCTTTATGAATTATACCAAAACGTTCGGGATCTTCGAGAAAATATAAAATTTGATTTGAAGCAAGTACAATCTATTTTTGATTTAGTTACCCTAGAATACCCTGATGATTGGCTTCTCTGTTTGGAGCTATATGAGCTTGTTGCTAATCATGAAACAGTGTTTAAATCTAAAGTGCTAGACTATTTAATCGAACAATCAAAAAAAAAGGAATATACCAGTCTAATTGAAGAAGGTATAGTTTTAGTCGACATGGGTTAGATTGCATCTAACTTTTAAAGAATTCTATTTTAATTAATATAACATTAGTTTTTATTCTTATTGAAAGGAGAAGCTTTTAGATGACTTACAATAGAGTTTTTAGATATGTACAATGCAAGTAGAAGTGTACCTATTCCACCAATCCAAATACCTGGATTGAAATCTAGAAACAAAAAGTAATCGTAAAGTGAGTGGAAAATCACGGGAATTAATAAAGACAAAAAGATATAAAGAACCTTTGATTTGTCTGAAGATTTAGCTTTTCCTAAATAATATCCCATAATAACGGCAAAAACAAAATGAGCGGGTATTGCAGAAACCATTCTTAAAAGAGCAAGAGAAGAAGATCCCTGCATTACAAAGGTAAGGTTTTCGGCGGTTGCAAAACCCATTCCTACAAAAACAGAATAAACAATTCCATCGAAAGGTTCATCAAAATTTTTGTTTGGATAAATAATAAGGAAAACCACCAAAAACTTCAAAAGCTCTTCTGTTATTGAAACAGATAGGGCTTCTTCACCAAATCGGAGTAAATTGTTGTCAACTTTGATATAACTGAATGTAAATTCTAGCAGATCAATATCCCAATGGAGGTTTATTGCACCTAAGATAAATGCAATTGCTAATAACCACAAGGGTTCTTTATCATATTCATCCAAATTATAAATGGTTACCATAATGAATATTCCGGGTGCTATTGATAACGCAACAAGAACAAGGTCATAAAATTCTAGTTTTTCAATCAAAACCAGTGGGTAAAAAAGAACGAGATAAAGAGCTGTAATCAATGCAGTAGCTGCAAAGCTTTTTTTAAAGAGATGTGTCATAAACTATTATTAAAATTTTAATGATACCATCCATTCATCGAATGATCTAGATTCTGTTCCTTCAGCAAAAGCTCGAGCCCAACCAATTGAAAATGTAGAGGACAGGTGTGAGAACATAACCAATTTGGTGTCTATTTGGAAGCCTACATTTTTAAAACGCTCACTATATTCTACTCCAGGGCTATCCATGTTAATGAATTGATCATCATAATTTTTTGTAAATAAGCTTCCTGCAAAAATTGTGGGGTGTGAGTATGTTGCGAATAAATTGAAAAAACCAAGCTTTCTATATCTGATTGCGGGCAACACCAATTCGATAGTAGTTTTGTAAAAACTTTTTGCAATAATACTTCTGTCTGCATCATAGCTTAATCCTGCAAAAGAAAACGCTCGTCTATACATTTTAGAAGATGAATTGTCAACATAGTTATTCCCAAAGGAGGCAAATCCAAATCGAGAAAATGGATTAATCTCTTTGGCAAATGAATTCCCAAATGAATTTCTAAACCATATGTAGGATAAACAGTATTTTTTTTTATCTTTAAACCTTATAATTAACAAGAACAAAAATTTATCCAATGAGAAATTTATTCGTTGCCCTTGTAGCCAGCATTTCAATGACCGGTTTTTCCGCAAATGCAAATACAATTAATTTTATTTCTGCTGAAAACCCAGTAGTATCCTCAATCGTACAAGAGGAAGACCAAGCTTCTGAAGAACTAGTATCTTTTACACAAGAACTAAAAACTCGTTTTATTGAAGGGGGTCCAGGTTTTATGGGAATCGTTTTGATTTGTTTGATTTTAGGTCTTGCAATTTCTATTGAAAGAATTATCTTCTTAAATCTAGCAACAACAAACACTCAAAAATTAACTCAAGGAGTTGAACAAGCTCTAGCAAGTGGTGGAGTAGAGGAAGCTAAAGATCTTTGTAGAAATACAAAGGGACCTGTAGCATCTATTTTCTATCAGGGTCTTGACCGAGTTGATGAAGGTGTTGAAAGTGCTGAAAAAGCTGTTGTAGCTTATGGAGGAGTTCAAATGGGACAGTTAGAGAAAAACGTATCATGGATTTCATTATTTATTGCTCTTGCTCCAATGCTTGGGTTTATGGGTACTGTAATCGGGATGATTCAAGCCTTTGATAAAATTGAAGCAGCTGGAGATATGCAGCCTTCACTTGTAGCTGGAGGTATTAAAGTTGCTCTATTGACAACAGTATTTGGACTTGTAGTTGCAATTATTCTTCAGGTATTCTACAACTATATTGTCGCAAAAATAGACAGTATCGTAAATGATATGGAAGATGCATCAATCACTTTGGTTGACATCCTGGTTGCACACAAGAAATAGTTATACACCCTTTAAAATTTATAAACTATGAATTTTCATAAAATAGTAAAAATCATTACGGGTATCTTAGGTTTGCTGGGAATTGTATTTCTATTCTTGGTTATTTTGCCAGGTGATGAAGAAATAAAGGCAGCTGCATCTAATGGAGACTTTAGTAGGGTTACTCCTTTAATTAACCTTGCTCAAGCTATCCTCGGAATTGCTGTAGTATCAACATTAATTTTCTCTCTTATGGGTCTTTTCTCAGATAAAGCAAAATTAAAAAAAGCTTTATTCTCAGTTGTAGGGCTTCTAGTAGTTTTAGGTGTTGCTTATGCAACTTCTGAAGGTGTAGAGACTCCAATGAAAGATGGTGAAATGTTATCGACTATGGGATCTAGATTAGTAGGAACAGGAATTAGAATGTTTTACTTCCTTGCAATTATTGCTATTGGATCTATGCTTTTAGCTAGTGTTAAGAAATTAATCAAATAAATTAAGAATTATGGCAAAAAGAGCAGCACCGGAGGTAAATGCCGGATCGATGGCGGATATTGCATTCTTACTTTTGATTTTCTTTCTTGTTACTACAACTATAGAAACTGATTCAGGAATTAACAGAAAGCTACCTCCAACAGATGAATTGGTTGATCCACCCGTCATTAAACAGCGAAATATATTTACAGTAGTTGTAAATAAAAATAACCAGCTCCTCGTAGAAGAAAAACCTATGGAAATATCTGAAATTCGCCAAGCGGCTATGGAATTTTTAGATAACGGTGGTGGAAAAGATGAGGAAGCATGTTCTTATTGCAAGGGTTCAGCAGACACAAGTTCATCAGATAATCCTGTTAAGGCTATTATCTCTCTCAAAAACGATAGGGAAACTTCTTATAAAGTTTATATAGCAGTTCAGAACGAATTGGTTGCGGCTTATAACGACCTTAGAGAGCGTGAATTTACTAGCCTAAATCCTAACATAGGCTTGTCTTATATGGAAGCGAGTAAGCGCTATTCTGACCCTCGTTATGTAAGCGATAGAGAAAGGTTGAAACCCTTACTCGATGAAGTAAAGGCAATGTATCCTCAGAAATTATCAGAAGCAGAACCTAGTAAGAACAATTAAAACTTAAAACATGGCTAAATTTAAAAAGAAAAAAGGAGGAGAAACTCCTGCTATTTCAACAGCATCTTTACCCGATATTGTTTTCATGTTATTGTTTTTCTTTATGGTTGCAACTGTAATGCGCGATAGTACTTTAATGGTACAAAACAAATTACCTGCAGCAGATCAAATACAAAAACTGGATAAGAAAGATCGTGTTATGTACATATATGCTGGAAAACCTTCTAGCCGATATGCAGATAAATACGGAAATCAAGCTCGTATTCAATTGAATGACAAATTCGCAATAGTGTCTGATGTAGGAGCTTTTGTTCTTGCTGAACGCGCATCAAAGCGCCAAGAACTTCAAGATGTATTGACTACTGCATTGAAAGTTGATGGAGACACTAATATGGGATTGATATCAGATATCAAACAAGAATTAAGACAGGTTAATGCTCTGAAAATTAATTATACCACTCGTTCGGGTGATTATACTCAGAATACTAAAAATTAACCTAGACTATAATTTCATTTCTAAGGGTGTTTCATTGAAACACCCCTTTTTTTTGTTCTAACTTCTGCTACCTTTACCAAATGAAGTATTGTTTCATAACCCTCTTTATGTTTATTAGTTTTAATATGATTGCTCAGGACATCATTCCATCAACTAATTCTACCTATAAAGAAGACCAATGGTATTGTAGTCTTTCTTTTCTATTAGCAAGTGAATCTATCGATGGTTTCCGTTTCAATGGGTTGTCCCAAGCCTTTAGCTTAGGCTTTATAAGAGACTTTCCTTTAAATCAAGAATCTAACAAAGCACTTGGCCTTGGTTTAGGGTATGGAATAAGTAACTATGGATCTAATCTTGGTATTTTAAAAGAAGGTGCCTTTGACTATCAATTTAATTTAATTGAAAACACCCTACTTGCTTCCAAAAACCGATTAATCTCTCATTTTATAGAAGTTCCAATCGAATATCGTTGGAGAACTTCAACTGCTTCAAGTTATGCCTTTTGGAGGGTCTATGCTGGCTATTTGTTGCGATATAACTTCTTCTCTAGATCAAAACCTTTTACAGGAGATTCTACTGTTCTTGAAGAAGTCAGACCCTTGTCTCATGCACTTAAACTCTCTGCAGGATATAATACATGGAATATATACGTGGAATACAGTCTATCACCTTATTTTAAAAAGGGAGTACAAACTAATCTTGGTACCCCTTTGAAACTCAATTCAATTAAATTAGGATTAATCTTCTACGTTTTATAGTTCTTTACGTAATCGTGCAACAGGAAAATCCATCTGTTCTCTATACTTGGCCACCGTTCTTCTAGCTACTCTATATCCTGCCTTTAATAGTTCTTCTGAAAGTGCTAGATCTGCCAAAGGTTTTCTTTTGTCTTCTTTTTCGATTAGGGTCCTTAGAATTTTTTTAATTTCTAAAGTAGAAACTTCTTCCCCATCTTCGTTTGTAAGTGATTCTGAAAAGAAACTTTTTAAAAGCTTAGTGCCATAAGGGGTTTCGATATACTTGCTGTTAGCGACTCGAGATACAGTAGAAATATCCATATTTATTTTTTCTGCAATATCTTTTAGAATCATTGGTTTTAATTGTAATTCATCTCCTGAGATGAAATAACTTTCTTGTTGTTTTACAATTGCATTAATGGTTAAGTATAACGTTTGGTAGCGTTGAGTAACTGCATCAATAAACCATTGAGCCGCATCTAATTTTTGCTTAATGAATTGAATTGCATCCTTTTGACCTTTACTTTTTTTAGGAGCCTCTTTATAGCCTTTCATCATTTCTTTATATGAAGATGAAATATGAAGTTCTGGAGCATTTCTTCGGTTTAGTTCAACATTTAGGATTCCATTTTCAATGGTCAAAATAAAATCGGGGACTATATGTGTATTCTGAAAAATACCGGATAAGGCACCTCCAGGTTTTGGGTTCAAACGCTCGATTTCTTTAAGTCCTTGCTTAAGTAGTTCTTCATCAACATCAAACTTTTCTTGAAGTTTGGTAAAATGTTTTTTTGAAAATAACTCAAAAGCTTCGTTAATTATTTTAGAAGCCATTATTTGGTGTACCGATACTTGTCTTCTACTTAATTGAATTGATAAACACTCCTGAAGTGTTCGAGCTCCAACTCCAGCGGGATCAAGAGAGTGAATTTTTTCTAATACCCGTTCAAGCTGTTCTTTTGTAACCGTTATGTTTTGTGTAAACGCTAAGTCGTCTAGAATGTCTAGTAAAGACCTCCTTAAATAGCCGCTATCGTCTATACTGCCGATTAAGAATTCTGCAATACGTTCTTCATCAGGAGTTAGAATAAGTGAGCTGAGTTGCATTTTTAAGTGCTGGTGAAAACCAACACCCCCCGTTATTGGAACTGTTTTTTCTTCCTCATCACTGCTATAGTTGTTTGCATGCAGTAAATAAGAAGGTGTATCGTCATCACTCAAATAAGCGTCAATATCTAAGTCTTGAGTATCTATTACTTCATTGTCATTAATGTCATCTTGGTAATCGTCCAAGGAATCATCCGATTCTTCCTTTCCACTTTCTAGCGCTGGATTTTCTTCGAGTTCATTTTGAAGTTTTTGCTCAAAATCTAACGTAGTTAATTGAATCATCTTCATCAACTGAATCTGTTGAGGAGATAGTTTTTGTGAAAGCTTTAATTGAAATTGTTGTTTCAGCATAATAAGTTGGAGACTTTCTTTAAAAGTAAGGAAAAGTGAAGACTTTAGAAAGCAGCATTCTGCGGAGTCCTAGGAAATGGGATTACATCACGAATATTACTCATGCCTGTTGCAAACAATACCAAACGCTCAAAACCTAAACCAAAACCACTATGTGGAGCGCTTCCAAATCTTCTAAGATCGAGGTACCACCATAATTCTTTTTCATCAATTCCCATAGCTTTAATTCTTTCTTGAAGCACATCTAAACGTTCTTCACGTTGAGAGCCTCCTACAATTTCTCCAATTCCAGGAAATAAAATATCCATGGCACGAACTGTTTTTAGATCTTCATTCATACGCATGTAAAATGCCTTTATTTTAGCAGGATAATCATAAAGTATTACAGGACAGTTGAAGTGTTTTTCTACTAAGAAACGCTCGTGTTCGCTTTGTAAATCTGCCCCCCATTCATCAATTTTAAATTTGAATTTTTTCTTTTTATTAGGCTTGCTGTTTCTTAAAATGTCAATTGCTTCGGTATAGCTAACTCTTTTAAAATCATTTTCAACCACAAACTTAATTTTATCTAAAAGTCCCATTACAGATCTCTCAGCTTGGGGTTTTGATTTATCTTCTTGTGTAAGACGATCATCTAGGAATGCTAAATCTTCTTCACATTCTTTAAGAACATAAGTCAAAACATTTTTGATAAATTTCTCTGCCAAATCCATGTTGTCATCTAAATCAAAAAACGCCATCTCTGGCTCAATCATCCAAAACTCAGCAAGATGACGAGTTGTGTTTGAATTTTCTGCTCTAAAGGTTGGGCCAAAAGTATATACTTCTCCTAAGCCCATAGCGTAGGTTTCTGCTTCTAATTGCCCTGAAACCGTAAGGTGGGTTTCTTTTCCAAAAAAGTCTTGACTATAATCTATAGATCCGTCTTCTTTAAGGGGGGGGGTTTTGGTGTCCAAAGAGCTTACTCGGAACATTTCTCCTGCACCTTCAGCATCGCTTCCTGTTACGATAGGAGTATGTACATATTGAAATCCTTCTTGTCTAAAAAACTGATGCACCCCAAAGGCTAATGCCGATCGCACGCGCATTACAGCGCTAAATGTAGCCGTTCTAACTCGCAAATGAGCCTTTTCTCTAAGAAACTCTAAGCTGTGTTTTTTTGGCTGAATAGGATAGGTTTCTGGGTCTGCTTCACCATAGACGTGAAGATCTGTTACCTGAATTTCTGCAGATTGACCTTTTCCCTGACTTTCAACGAAATTTCCTTTAATTTTAATTGCTGCTCCCGTTGATATTTTTTTAAGTAGGTTTTCGTCCATAGATTCAAAATCTACTACACATTGTATATTACCCAGGGTAGATCCGTCATTTAAGGCAATAAAACGATTGGCTCTAAAGGTTCTAACCCAACCTCTAACAGTTACTTCTTGGCCTGTAGCCGATAATTTTAATAAGGACTTAATCTTCATCATGGTAATGTGCTTTTCGCTGCAAATATAATGGTTTATCTAAAAATGCGTTAGTTGTTTCTGTCTTCCTTTGATTCTTGATGTTCTAATATTTGAAGTGTTGGTTCTTTCATTACTGCTTCATTAGAAACAGAACGTTCTAAAGAAATTAAAAGTGATGGAAGTAATACTAGATTCGCAAGCATTGCAAAAAGTAATGTTGCTGAAACTAAGCCTCCCAAGGCCACGGTTCCTCCAAATTCTGAAATCATAAAGACAGAAAACCCAAAGAATAAAACAATGGAAGTATAGAACATACTAACACCGGTTTCCTTAAGAGCTGCATATACAGATCGTTCAATTTTCCATTTCGAATCAATCAATTCTTGACGGTATTTGGCCAGAAAGTGAATGGTGTCATCTACTGATATTCCAAAAGCAATACTAAATACAAGTATCGTTGAGGGTTTTATTGGAATCCCCAGGAATCCCATCATTCCTGCAGTTACAATCAAGGGAAGTAAATTTGGAATCAATGAAATTAGTATCATTTTATATGATCTGAACAAATAAGCCATGAATAGTGCGATAAGAAAAATTGCTATCGAGAGAGATAAAACTAGATTTTTAACAAGGTATTTGGTTCCTTTTAGAAATATTAATGACTTTCCGGTAAGTTGGACACTATATCGGTCTTCAGGGAATATTTTTTTAATTTGCTTTTCCAAATCTGATTTAATTTCTTCCATTCGCTCTGTTCGTATATCTTTCATATAGGTTGTTAGACGCGCATATTGCCCTGTAGAATCAATATAATTTTTCATCAAGTTTTGATTTGAATTTTTTGTATCTAAATAGGAAAGAATAAAATTATTTTCTTGAGTATTTGGTAGTTTATAGTAATTTGGATTTCCATTGTAATAAGCTTGTTTTGCATACTTCATGGCGTTTACCACAGAAAGTGGAGGAGAAAGTTCCGGTATGGATTCAATACTTTTGCCTAAAGCATCCATGCGCTTTAAGGTTGCAAGTTTTAATACACCATCTTTTCGCTTGGTATAAATTAGAATTTCTAGGGGGACAATTCCATTGAATTCATTGTCAAAAAACATAATATCTTTAAAAAACTCTTTTTTCTGGGGCATATCTTCTAGAATACTTCCTGAAATCCGAATCTGATAGATACCAATAATACTAGCGAATAATAAAACAAGCGATATGATATAAGTGTTTATTCTTCGTTTTCTTACGTTTTTTTCCATCCATCCAACAAGCCTGTCGACAGTTTTATTTTTCAGGTGATTCAAATGCTTTTTGTTAGGTAACGGTAAAAAGCTATAAATAATGGGAATTAAAAGAAGCGATAGAATGAAAATTCCAATAACATTTATTGAAGCAATAATCCCAAACTCTTTTAACAACTTGCTGTCTGTTAGAATAAAAGTAGCAAACCCTGAGGCAGTAGTTAGGTTGGTCATTAAAGTTGCATTTCCAATCTTTACAATAACCTGCTGAAGTGATTTAACCTGGTTCCCGTGCTTAGCTACTTCTTGCTGATATTTGTTGATTAAGAAAATACAATTTGGAATTCCAATTACTATTATTAGGGGAGGTATTAAAGCAGTTAAGACGGTAATTTCATATCCCATCCAACCCAATGTCCCTAGGGACCAAGCTACACCAATAAGTACAATTATCATGGAAATGAATGTTGCACGAAGGGACCTGAAAAACAAAAAGAAGATCAATGAAGTAACTACCATTGCTCCCAAGACAAAGATTCCAATTTCATCCACAATATTCTGAGCATTAAGAGTTCTGATATAAGGCATTCCAGATACCCGGACATCCAACTGATTGTCTTCTTCAAAATTTTTGATCAAAGGAATAAAGGTGTTGTATATGAAGTTTTTTCTAGCAGCGCTATTTACAATTTCTGTTTTCATATAAACTGTAGTCCTTACAGTTTGTGTTTCTTTGTTGAAAAGCAAGTTTTCGAAAAAAGGCAACTCTTTAAAAAGCTGTTGTTTTAGTTGAGAAAAGTCTTCTTCTGTCTCGGGTTTTTCATTAATGAAAGGAACTAATTCAAGCTTTTTTATTTGTTTATTTTTGGATAAAACATTCAGATTTTCAATTGAAATTGTAAAATTTATTTCTTCAAAAGAACCCAACTCCTTGCTCAATTGATTCCAAGCTTCTAGCCTACCTTCACTAAATAATTCGGGATCTTGAACTGCCAAAACCAAAACATTTCCTTCTTCCCCGAAAAGCTCAAGAAATTCATTGTATCGAATATTTTCAACATGTTTGTCTGGAAGTAAGTTGGCTTCTGTAAATGTAAAACGCATATGTTTCCATTGCGTTACCCAAAATGTAGTGACTGCGAAAAGTAGTAGCAGTAGTTTAAAACGATTACGAAGAATAAGACGGGCAACTCCTTCCCAAAAATTCCAATTTCCTTTTTTTTTCATAATGAGGAGCGCGACTATTGTTTTATTTAAAAAAATCAGACGGTTAAAATATCTTTTTCTTTAAGTAAATAAATTTCATCTGTCTTTTTGATGAAAACATCGGTATGTTTTTGAATGTCTATTTCACAATTTTTTTGCTCATCTTCAGAAACTTCTGTTTTTTTGATTTCGTTATTTGCATCTTTTCGAGCATTACGAATACTTACTTTTGCTGTTTCTGCTTCTGCTTTCACCATCTTAGCAAGCTCTCTTCTTCTTTCTTCATTTAATGGAGGGACATTAATAATTATAGACTCACCATTATTCATCGGATTGAATCCTAAATTAGCATTCATTATTGCCTTTTCTATTTCGGCAAGCATAGCTTTTTCCCAAGGCTGAATGGATAGTGTTCGGGCATCAGGTGTATTTACATTCGCCACTTGAGTTAGAGGTGTAGGTGATCCGTAATAATCGACCATTACACTACTCAGCATAACTGGGTTTGCTTTCCCGGCTCTAATTTTTAAGAGTTCATTTTCTAAATGTTCAATAGCACTATTCATACTCTCAATGCTGCTGTCTATGATAAATTGTAATTCTTCGTTCATAAGGTTTTGAGTTAAAGATCTACTTTGGTTCCAATATTTTCTCCGCTGACTACACGTACTAAATTACCTTTGGTATTCATGTCAAATACAATAATCGGTAATTTGTTTTCTTGACTTAAAGTAAAAGCGGTAGTATCCATTATTTTGAGTCCTTTTTTAAGTACTTCTTCAAAAGAAAGTGAGTCAAACTTCACAGCCTCTTTGTTTTTTTCAGGATCTTCATTATAAATTCCATCTACGCGAGTCCCTTTAAGTATTACATCAGCGTTAATCTCTACAGCTCTAAGTACAGCAGCAGAATCTGTTGTAAAAAATGGGTTTCCAGTACCGGCACTAAAAATAACAACTCTGTTTTTTTCTAAATGACGTACTGCTTTTCTTTTGATGTATGGTTCAGCAACAGCTTCGATTTTTAAAGCGGTTTGAAGGCGGGTAGGCACTTCTATGTTTTCTAAGGCGCTTTGAAGCGCTAACCCGTTAATTACGGTAGCTAACATCCCCATGTAGTCAGCCTGAACTCGATCTATTCCTTGACTAGAGCCAGAAACTCCTCTAAAAATGTTTCCTCCTCCAATAACAATAGCAATTTCTATTTTCTGATCATAAATCTGTTTTATTTCTTGGGCATATTCATTTATCTTTTCGGGATCAATCCCATAAGAGCGATCGCCCATAAGTGCTTCGCCACTAAGTTTAAGTAATATGCGTTTGAAATTCATATGATTTATTTAGTGTTACAAATATAGAAAATTAAGGGGATTGAATTTGAGTTCTTAATATATAATGCAAAGTAGGTAATTAGTTTTGTAGAAGATCTTCAAAACCTTCTATACTTAGGGCTTTTTCGATATTGAAATCTCCTATTCTAGTTCTCCTTAATGCGGTCAGATATGCCCCAGAGTTCAATGCTTTGCCAAAGTCGCTTGCTAAAGACCGAATGTAGGTGCCTTTGCTAGAACTAACCCTAAAGTCTACATTGGGAAGATCAATTTGAGTTAAATTAAAATCATGGATATTAACTTTTCTATGAGGAACTTCAACTTGAGTTCCTTCCCGAGCATATTCGTATAATCGTTTACCGTCTTTTTTTAATGCTGAAAAAACAGGTGGTTGTTGATCGATGGTTCCAATAAATTTAGATAATGTTGCCTGAAGCATTTCTTCATCGATATGATCAATCGGAAATTCCATATTTATTGGTGTTTCTAGATCATACGAAGGAGTAGTAGCTCCTAGGGTAAAAGTCCCTGTATATTCTTTTTCCTGCCCCATGAACTGCTCAATGCTTTTAGTCATCTTACCGGTACAGATAATTAGAAGGCCTGTAGCCAAAGGGTCTAGAGTTCCTGCATGGCCTACTTTAATTTTTTTAATACCATAGGTAGATTTAATAATCCAACGAATTTTATTTACCACCTGAAAGGAGGTCCAATCTAGAGGTTTGTCTATTAGTATAATCTCTCCACTCAAAAAATTCTCCTTAGATGCTATCATAAGAGTTCAAATATAATTGCAACTGATCCAGCTATTAAACAATATACACTAAAGTACCAAAGTTTAGAGTTTTTCACCCATTCGATCATCCATTTACAAGCAAGAATCCCCGTTATAAATGCTGCTATAAAACCAAGCGATAAGCTGAGTATGCTTATTTCAGATACTTGGCTATCTATTTCAAGAATACTTTTGGCCATACTCCCAAAAATCAAAGGAATTACCATTAAGAATGAAAATCGAGCAGCCTTACTTTTGTCAATTCCTAAAATAACGCCCAAAGCAATGGTTGATCCACTTCGTGATATTCCCGGTAAAATAGCAATGGCTTGAATGATTCCTATTCCCAAGGCGCTTTTAATATTTAAATCTCTTTCAGTTACTTCTGCACGATTTGCGAGGTACAGCAATAGGGCAGTAACCCAAAGCATAAGTCCCACTAAAAAAATATTCTTATGAAATAATTCTGTAATAAGACCCTCAAAAAAAAACCCAACAAAAACGGCAGGAATCATTGAAGTAATAATTTTCAATGAAAAATAGAATTCGTCATTCCTTTCGAATTGAAATAATCCTTGAAAAATCTCTTGTATGTCTTTCCTAAATACAACTATAGTGCTTAGCGCTGTAGCTCCATGGAGAACAACAGTCATCAATAAGCTTTCTTTTGGAAGGGAATTATCTCCCAAAATAGTTTTGGCTATTTCTAAATGTCCACTAGATGATATGGGTAAAAACTCGGTAAGACCTTGGATTATACCCAGAAGAACTGCAGTAATTACATCCATTTATTTATTTTTTTGAAGGAATCAATATCGAGTAAGCAGCTATTCCAAAACCAATTAATACCAAGGTAGGGGCAACACGAATTCTTCTAAAGCTAAATATTTCTGGGTTAAAAATATTTTTCGGATCAGGACTCCCTCCTCCTGACATTAAAAAAAAACCAACACAAATAAAACCGAGAGAGAGAAATAGGAATTGGTAATTTCTTTTGCCAAATAGGAGTTTTTTTTTATTCGATTCAGTTTTTTTCATAATCAGTTATTGAACAGCTTCTGTTGTTAAGTTTAAAAAGCGTTGGGTTGCAAAAAACGTACTTAAACCTGTAATTAAAACCCCCATAGCTAAAATGCTCGAAAAAATAAGAGCAGGTTCTAATGGGTTTGATATTAAATTTAGCTCAGGAAAACGTTGATTTAGTTCGTAAAGAACTCCTGACAAAGCCCCCAAAGCAATTAAAGAACCCAATATTCCAAGCTGTAGATGTTTCCAGATAAAGGGTTTTCTAATGAAGCTTTTTGTTGCTCCAACTAATTGCATGGTTTTAATAATCATTCTTTTAGAGTAAATAGACAAACGAATTGAACTATTAATCAGCAAAATAGCCACAAGAATAAAAACGGCGCTCAAAATCAAAATCCATTGGGTTATTCTTTTTATGTTTTCATCTAAAATTTCTACAAGAGGTTCATCGTAAAGAACTTCACTGATGTAGACTTTATCCTCAAATGTTTTTTGTAATTCATTTAAAAAAGCAGGAGACACATAGGAAGCATTAAAATAAACATCAATAGAACTAAGCAGCGGGTTATAGCCTAAAAATTCCATAAAATCTTCTCCAATTACTTTAGCATGAGTTTCAGCAGCCTCTTCTTTGGAGACAAAACGTATAGTTTTCGTTTCCTGTCGAAGGGCAAGGCTTTTTTGAAGTTGCTTTATTTCAATTGGTTTAGCAGTGTTATTTATGTAAATTGTAAAAGCAATTTGCTCCTTGAAATGATCGGCTACTTTCTTTGAATTTAATAAAAGAAGTCCCAATAAACCTACTAAAAATAAGACAAGAGAGATACTCACCACTACCGAAAAGTAAGTGGAGAGTAGGCGTCTTTTTTGATATTTATCTTGAGAGTTTTTGCGCACTTAAATTAAATTTATACCCCAAAAATACTAAAGACTAAGCAATTTGTATTCTTGGTGTCAATAAACTTTTTCCTTTCCGGCTTAAACACTATTTTTGTGCATCTAACAAATTCAATTACTGTGGGGTATAATTTCCTTGAAATCGAAAAAAAATGGCAAGACTATTGGGCAAAAAACCAAACGTTTAAAGCCGAAAATAACAGCAAACTACCAAAGTATTATGTTTTGGATATGTTTCCATACCCCTCTGGAGCTGGTCTTCATGTTGGACACCCTCTAGGATATATTGCCAGTGACATTTATGCACGATACAAGCGTCACAAAGGATTTAATGTTTTACATCCCCAAGGGTATGATTCTTTTGGATTACCTGCAGAACAATATGCAATTCAGACAGGACAACACCCTAATATAACCACTCAGACAAACATAAGTCGCTATCGTGAGCAGCTAGATAGAATGGGATTTTCTTTTGACTGGAGTAGGGAAGTCAGAACTTCACAAGCAGATTATTATAAATGGACCCAGTGGATCTTTTTGTTGTTATTTGATTCTTACTACTGTAAAAAAGCAAATGCTGCAAAACCATTAACCGAATTAATCACAAACTTCGAACAAAAAGGTAATCAGGATTTAGATGCGGTTTGTGATGATGACATCACCTCTTTTAACTCAAGCGATTGGTCTTCTCTTACAGATCAAGAACAACAAAAAATACTATTAAAATATCGTTTAGCCTATTTGTCCGAAACCGAAGTTAACTGGTGTCCAGAACTTGGAACTGTTCTTGCAAATGATGAGATTGTTAATGGAGTTTCTGAACGCGGAGGATTTCAAGTAACTAAAAAGAAAATGAAACAATGGAGTATGCGAATTGGAGCTTATGCCGAAAGATTACTTCAAGGGCTTAATACAATTGATTGGCCAGAATCTCTAAAAGAAATGCAGCGTAATTGGATTGGAAAATCCAATGGCGCTAATGTTCGATTTGATATTCAAAATGAAAATGGTACTATTGAAGTTTTTACAACAAGACCGGACACTTTATTTGGAGTTACATTTATGACACTAGCCCCAGAGCATGAATTAGTTAAAGTGATAACCACAAAGGATCAAAAAGAGGAAGTAGCTGCTTACGTTGAAGCAAGTGCTCAGCGATCTGAACGCGATCGAATGTCGGATATAAAAACGATCAGTGGAGTTTTTACTGGAGCTTGTGCATTACATCCTTTTACTAAACAGACAATCCCTATTTGGATTGGAGATTATGTCATTGCAGGATACGGTACCGGAGCTGTTATGGCAGTCCCTTGTGGAGACCAAAGAGATTATGATTTCGCAAAGCATTTCAATATCCCCATTCGAAATATTTTTGATGGGGCTGATATTTCTAAAGAAGCTTTTACTGAAAAGGGAAATACACAAATAACAGACTCAGAATTTCTAAATGGTCTAGCTTATAAAGAAGCTATGGCCTCGGTTATTGAGCGCTTAGAAAAAGATGGCTCTGGGGAAGGAACTATAAATTATAGGCTAAGAGATGCTATTTTTAGTAGGCAAAGATATTGGGGAGAACCTATTCCTGTTTTTTATAAAAATGGAATTCCTTTTGGCTTAAAACCAGAAAACCTTCCATTGACACTTCCAGAAGTTGAGCAATATCTGCCAACTCCAGAAGGTGCACCACCCTTGGGGAATGCAACTTCTTGGGCATGGGATACTGTGAGTGAAAAGGTAGTTTCTAATTCGCAAATTAATGAAATCACGATATTCCCTTTAGAACTTAACACAATGCCAGGTTGGGCAGGAAGTTCATGGTACTTTAACCGCTATATGGATTCTGATAATCCAGATGTATTTGTTAGCAAAGAGGCTGTTACTTATTGGCAAGATGTAGATTTATATTTAGGAGGAAGTGAGCATGCTACAGGACATTTATTGTATTCTCGTTTCTGGCAAAAATTTCTTTTTGATTTGGATTTGCTCCCAGTAGATGAGTATGCTAAAAAACTGATTAATCAAGGAATGATTTTAGGATCATCTGCTTTTGTTTATAGAAAAAAAGGAACCCAAGAGTATATTTCTAAAAACCTTACTGAAGGCATTGAAGTAGAACCAATCCGAGTAGACGTAAGTTTGGTTAACGCCTTGAACGAACTGAATATTGAAGGGTTAAAGAAATGGCAACCACAATTTGCAGAAGCTACTTTTGTTTTAGAGCAGGATGTTTATTTTGTTGGGCGTGAAGTTGAAAAAATGTCCAAGTCAAAATATAATGTAGTAAACCCTGACCTCATATGTGAAGAATATGGAGCGGATACCTTGCGCATGTATGAAATGTTTCTTGGGCCACTAGAACAAGCAAAACCATGGAACACAGCTGGAATATCTGGTGTTCATTCGTTTTTAAAAAAACTATGGAGGTTATATCACCCTAATGATCAATTTTCGGTAAGCAAAGAACCTGCCTCAAAAGAATCTCTTAAAAGTCTACATCAAACCATAAAGAAAGTAACAGAAGACATTGAAAACTTCTCATTCAATACATGCATCAGTTCCTTTATGATCTGTGTAAACGAGTTGACTGCCCAGAAATGTAATGAAAAAGAAATTCTAGAACCTCTTGCTGTTCTACTAGCCCCATTTGCAGCTCACTTTTCGGAAGAGTTATGGCAACATTTAGGTAATAGTTCTAGTATTAGTAAAGTTTCTTTTCCAATTCATGAATCAAAATTTTTAGTAGAATCATCTAAGAACTATCCGGTATCCTTTAACGGTAAGATGAGGTTTACAATTGAACTTTCTTTGACATTAAAGCCTCAAGAAATTGAAGAATTAATATTGAAAGAAGAAAGAACACAACAACAACTACAGGGAAGGGTTCCTAAGAAAGTAATCATAGTTCCAGGAAAAATAATAAACATTGTAGGCTAATGAATTATGAAATTATTGGCTTTATTGCCGCTATCCTAACCACTTCTTCCTTTCTTCCGCAGTTGATTAAGGTTTGGAAAACCAAATCTTCAAAGGGAGTATCTACTTTAATGTATTTTGTAATGCTCTTAGGAGTTATTCTATGGGGTGTGTATGGATATTTGATTGAAAGTAAATCAGTTTTGATAGCCAATATTGTTGCAGGCCTGTTGCAAATTGTGATTTTGATTCTTATTTTTAAAAACAAGAACAACGAAAGCACTACTTAACCCAACATCAAATAGCTTAAGAGGGCTTATAATGCTATTTGTCGATTGATTTGTTGGTCTAAAGAAATGAAAGTTTCTGTCCTTGATACCCCAGATATAGTTTGGATTTTCGTGTTCAACAAATGCATAAGATGTTCGTTGTCTTTACAAAGAATTTTTATGAATATACTCCAATTACCAGTTGTGTAATGGCATTCTGTTACTTCAGGAATTTCCTTCAACTGGGCTACTGCTTCAGGGTTACTAACTGCTTTATCCAAAAAGACACCAATAAACGCTAAGGTGGTATAACCTAAAATCTTAGGATTAATATTGATCTGAGAGCCGCTTATCAAAGACGAGTTTTCTAGTTTTTTTAAACGCTGATGAACAGCTGCACCAGAAATTCCCGCTTTCTTAGATAATTCAACAACAGAAACCCGTGCATTTTTAATGAGCCCGTTTAAAATAATTTTATCAATACCATCTACCTTAACTTCTTGATTTTGATTTTGAATTTTCATTTGAAAATATTTACATCAAAAGTATTGATTTTGTTTAATAAATTAATCAATTTAGTTTATTTCATTAATTTCAATAAATCCATTAGGCGAAAAGTTTAAGTACAAGTATCTTTAAAGAAAAACAATAATGGATTACTATACAAAAATAACAAGTGCCATTGCCTGCGGAATACTGATTTTTGCTGTTAGTCTAGGTGCTCTTGGGAGTCATTTTCTCAAGGGAAGATTAACACAAGACGCGCTTAATAGTTTTGAAGTAGGGGTCCGTTATTTAGTTTATCACAGCTTAGCAATCCTAATTATATCTAGTTTTTCAACACTTGATTCAGTAATTAAACTCACTTTTGTTAAGTTGACTTTAGCAGGAATTCTGCTCTTTTCGGGAAGTATATTCATGTTGTCTACTCAACAACTACATGGATGGCCGGTAAAGTATTTAGGCCCAATAACTCCAGTAGGAGGTCTTTTATTGATTTCGGCTTGGGGGTATTTAATGCTTTCTTTTCTTAGAAAATAAAGCTATTTCTTACTCGCAGAGATAAATTTTTCGATAGCCATAGTCATAGATGGTGTTTCTTCTGTCGGAGCTTTAATGTCTATTCTTAATTTTGCCTCATCAGCTGCTTTGACTGTAGTATTTCCATAAACAGCAATTTTGGTATTATTTTGCTCAAAATCAGGAAAGTTATGAAATAAAGACTGTATTCCAGAAGGGCTAAAGAATACTAAAACATCATAAGACACATCACGTAAATCAGATAAATCACTAACAACAGTTTTGTATAATTGCGCTCTAGTCCAGTCAATCCCGACGCTATCTAAGAAAGATGAAGTAGTAGGTTTTAATATGTCGGATGACGGGAGTAAGAATTTTTCGTCTTTAAATTTTTTAAAGACACTCTCTAAATCAGTTAAACTTTTCTCTCCAACATAAATTTTACGTTTTCTATATACAACGTATTTTTGGAGGTAAAATGCAACCGCTTCGGATTGGCAAAAGTATTTAGTAGCATCAGAAACTTTAAAGCGCATATCTTCCGCTAAACGAAAAAAGTGGTCAACAGAATTACGACTTGTTAATATCACAGAAGTGTAATCTGCAAAATCAATCTTCTGTCTTCTAACATCCTTAGCATTAACACCTTCTACATGGATAAATGGCCTGAAATCAATCTTCAGATTGTGCTTTTCACGAAGTCTAGTATAAGGAGAGTTTTCGTTAACTGGCTCAGGCTGCGAAATCAGTATTGTTTTAACTTTCATAAGTTGCTTTTTCAAAGGCTTAAGCGATTGTGCTATAGAGCACTATCCACGGCGCTAATTTGAATGTGCAAAGGTATAAAATTAAATACAATAAATTGTATTTAAGCGTTAACCAATATTTTTTATATAAAGTTATTTGAGACGTTAAGTAGAGTATAATAACAACAAAAATAGACATATTGAAGAATTCAATATTTAAAAAGCTAAACTGATATAAAAGAAAGAGCATGAACGTTAATATTGAAATCTGAATTTGGTAGGTCAAGCTTTTAAATTGAAATACTTCCGTAAAGTTTTTTATATTAAGAACCTTAAAGGAAAACTGTAAAAATAAATACCTAAAAACAACCAAACAAATAATTTTAGCCAAGAGCAAAAGGAAGAATGTGAATGAATTGAATTTAGAATAGTTGTAATTAAAAAAATAAAAAGCTAAAAGTGAGAAGTTGACAAGTAAAAAAACAGTTCCTAGGATAGTAAAACTTTGAAGTCTGAGTTTATCTTTTCCGTAAATTTTAAAATAAAGGGCACTGTCTATAATACGAATGAAATAATGGAACTGGTTTCCATACATTAATTTTAGGGTAACTAAAAGAAAAAAATTGAACAAAAAAACAAGACTGAGCCAGTCTTGTTGGTCAATGTTTCTTAAAATCCAATCTTCCATGGGATAAAAATAATAGTTTTCAATAAGAATTCAATTACAAATGGATTTCTAATTTTATAATTCTATCCCCTATATTTTCTTACTTTTAACCATTCAAATGAAAAACACACTTATTGTAATACCGACCTATAATGAGGTGGATAATATAAAAGCTATTATTTGCGAATTGTTGGCCATTGATGAAAGTTATCATGTTGTTGTAGTAGATGATTCCTCACCCGATGGAACAGGCTCTTTGGTTGATGGACTTATCCCTCAATATTCTGGGCGTCTCTTTTTAGAATCTAGACCTAAAAAAGAGGGTTTAGGATTAGCTTATTTACATGCTTTTCGCTGGGCTCTGAAACATAATTATAAATTCATTTTCGAGATGGATGCTGATTTTTCTCACAACCCACAAGATGTCCCTAAAATGGAGGCGGAGCTTAAAAAAGGAACAGATGTTGTTATTGGATCTCGTTACATCGATGGAATTAATGTAGTAAATTGGCCTTTAGGAAGAATTTTACTGTCTTTGTCTGCTTCTTATTACGTTAAGTTTTTTACTGGACTCCAGGTAAAAGACCCTACTGCAGGCTTTGTTGGGTATAAAGTAGAGGTTTTAGAGGCTATAGATCTAGATTCAGTCAGATTTGTTGGGTATGCTTTTCAAATTGAATTGAAATACAAAGCATGGAAAAAAGGTTTTAACTTGAAAGAACATTCGATTATTTTTTTAAATCGAATAAAAGGTCAATCCAAAATGAACGGTTCAATAATTTGGGAGGCAATATATGGAGTGGTTTATCTTAGAATTCAATCATTATTTAAACGATAGTTATGAGTACAATTTTAATAAAAAATGCAAAAGTTGTTAATGAAGGTTCTCAGAAACTTAAAGATGTTTTTATAGTTGGGGAATATATCCAACAAATAGGGACTGATTTAAATATTGAGGCAGATCAAATAATTGATGCTACTGGAAAACATTTACTTCCTGGATTAATTGATGATCAGGTACATTTTAGAGAACCAGGATTAACTCATAAAGCTACAATTGGTTCAGAATCACGAGCTGCAGTTGCTGGTGGGATTACTTCTTTTATTGAAATGCCTAACACCAAGCCACAAGCAACAAACATAATAGAGTTAGAAAAAAAATTTGATAGGGCAAGCGAAACTTCTCTTGCTAATTATTCTTTTATGTTTGGTGGAACTAACGATAACATAGAAGAAATTAGAAAATTAGATAAATCTAAAGTAGCAGGTCTTAAGCTATTTTTAGGTTCCTCTACAGGGAATATGCTGGTTGATGATCAAGCGGTTTTAAGAGAAATCTTTTTAAATACAGATCTTCTAATATCTGTTCATTGTGAAGATGAAGCAACGGTAAGAGCTAACTTTGCGACATATAAAGAACGTTATGGGGAAGATATTCCAATAGAGGCTCATCCTGAAATAAGAAGTCATGAGGCATGTTATTTATCATCTTCTAGAGCAATTGCTTTAGCAAAAGAAACTGGTGCGCGGCTTCATGTCTTTCATTTATCTACAGCTCAAGAAACAGATTTGTTTAGAAATGATATTCCACTAAATGAGAAAAAAATCACTGCTGAGGTTTGCGTTCACCACCTTTGGTTCTCATCGGAAGATTATAAAACAAAAGGGACGCTAATTAAATGGAACCCCGCTGTCAAAAACCAGGTTGACCAAGATGCTTTATGGAAAGCACTAAATGATGATCGTATTGATGTTTTAGCTACAGATCATGCCCCGCATACTCAAGAAGAAAAAAACAATAAATACGCTTCAGCCCCTTCAGGGGCCCCTCTAGTGCAACATGCTTTATTGGCATTATTAACTGCTGTTGGTAAAGGCAAAATTTCAATTGAAAAGCTAGTCCAGAAAGCGTGTCACAACCCTGCTATTTTATTTGAAATAGAAAAAAGAGGTTATGTAAAAGAAGGGTTTTATGCGGATTTAGTTTTAGTAGATCTAAATAAAAAAACCTTAGTAACTGAAGAATCATTATTATATCAATGCAAATGGTCGCCTTTTGAAGGCGAAACGTTTGAAGCTAAAATTGACACCACTTGGGTAAACGGATCTTGTGTTTATGATAAAGGAATTGTAATTGAAAAAAAAGCAGGAAAACGTTTAACTTTTAACAGATAATTGAATGAAAAAATTCCTAACCTTTTTTGTAATTATATTTTGCTTAGCTTGTGATGGGAGTACTCCTGTTGTTGAACCAGATCATATAATAGCTCCTGAAATCATGGAAGATATTTACTTTGATCTAATGTTAATGAAAGTAATTAAAAATTCAAATTATGTTGCCGAGGAATACAAACCTTATTTTGTAGACCAATATATTCTCAAAAAATATGGGATTGACAGCTTAAAGCTGATTCAAAATCAAACCTATTACGCTCAAAAGCCAAAGATGATGAAGCGTATTTTCGAAAACCTTGAACATCGGACTAAGTTGATTGAGGATAGTATAGATACAATTATTAAAAGAGAAAAACAAGATTAGCCCCTTGTGGAGGCGTGTTGTTCTAGATAGGTTTCAATGCTGGAGTATTTAAAACTTATTTTATGAGTTATTCTTTTTCCTAAAATTTTCTTTTTATCACAGAGGCTATTTATTAAAGCTTTTGTCATAAAACGTCTTTTTCCAAATAGACATAAAACACCTTCAATTAGCCAAGCGATTTTTAACCAAGATTTTTTTATGCTTATTTTAGGGAGTTTACGTTTTCTCAATAAGGATATTTTAGTGAAAATATCTTTATAACTCCAGTTCTCTGCAACTAATATAAAACGTTCATTTATTATTTCAGAATTCATTAATTCAATAAGCACTTGAACAACATCTTCAACGGTTACATACCCTGTGGCACCTTTGGGATAAAAAGGTAAATTTTTATCTATGCGATTGCATAATAAGGCTAGTGGGTTCCCTTCGACTCCTGAGCCCAGTATTACGCCAGGATTCACAATAACAGCTGGTACGCCTTCTTGCGTTGCCCTCCAAACCTCTAATTCTGCTCCATATTTTGAGTATGCATAGGGTGTATGATCTTGGTCAGGATCCCATGGAGAAGTCTCGTCAATTGAATCCGAATTAGCATCACTTCCTAAGGCTGCAATTGAACTGATATAGGCAATTTTTCTGATTTTATTTTTAATGGCAAAATTAACAAGATTCGCAGTTCCTTCTTGATTTACCTGTATCAAGGTTTCTTGCTTGTAATGTGCAAAAGAAATGAATGCCGCACAGTGGTACAAATGAGTAATTCCTTCAAATGCATCAGCTAAGCTCGGATAATTACAAATATCCCCTTTGCGCCAAATAATTTCATCCCATTTAGAAGAATGAGTGCGCTTTTTTAAAAAGTCAAGCGTTAAGTTTTTTTTAGACTCAGAACGGTACAGTGCAACTACTAAAATGTCATGTTCAACAAGCTTTAACAGTAAATGTGACCCCACCAAGCCGGTAGCTCCAGTAACTAATATCATAATTCAAAAGTACTGTTTTTTATTTTTGTCTTTCTTGTTACCATTGAGAAATCTATCTTTGTAGAAATAGAGACTTCAAAGAGTCTGATAAATATAAAGTAAGACTGTCGGAAACTAATTTGTTGAATATAATTTATACTAACCGACCTAATAAATTAAGAGCTAAACTGATGAAAAATATTTTTGTTGAAGAGTTGAGATGGCGCGGAATGTTGCACGATATTATGCCTGATACAGAAAACCATTTAAATGAGAAATCAACAACGGGTTACATTGGTTTTGATCCTACCGCGGATTCATTGCATATTGGAAGTTTAGTTCAGATAATGATTTTAATGCATTTTCAAAAAACAGGACACCGTCCAATTGCTCTAATAGGAGGAGCTACAGGTATGATAGGTGATCCTTCCGGAAAATCTGCTGAACGCAACCTGTTGAATGAAGAAACGCTAAGTAATAATATTATAGGGATCAAAAATCAATTAGCACGATTTTTAGACTTTGATCCTTCGAACCCTAACCCAGCTCTTTTAGTTAATAATCTGGATTGGATGAAAGGATATTCTTTAATTGACTTTTCAAGAGAAATTGGAAAACACATAAGTGTAAACTATATGATGTCCAAAGATTCGGTTAAAAAACGGATAGGATCTGAATCTCAGGTTGGAATGTCGTTTACCGAATTTACTTACCAGTTACTTCAGGGTTATGATTTTCTTCATCTTTACAACAACCTTAACTGTACATTGCAGATGGGGGGCAGTGATCAATGGGGTAACATAACAACAGGAACAGAGTTGGTGAGACGAAAAGCAAGTGGAAAGGCTTATGCCATTACTTGCCCTTTAATCACTAAAGCAGACGGCACTAAGTTTGGAAAAACAGAAGGTGGTAATATTTGGTTAGACAAATCAAGAACATCGCCCTATAAATTTTACCAATATTGGTTAAATGCTTCGGACCAAGATGCAGAAAGCTATATTAAGATTTTCACATTTTTAAGTCAAGACGAAATTAACACTCTTGTTGAAGCACATAAAGAAGCTCCACATTTGCGAGTTTTACAGAACAAGATTGCAAATGAGGTAACACTTTTAGTTCATTCTAAAGAAGACCTAGAAAACACGCAAAAGGCTTCTCAAATTTTATTTGGAAAATCAACTACCGATGATTTAAAAGGCCTTGACGAAGTTACCTTTTTAGATGTTTTTGATGGTGTTCCCCAAGCGGAAATTTCTAGAGTTAGCTTACAAAATGGAATAGATATAATTTCAGTATTGGCGGGTGAAACTAACTTTTTGAAATCTAATGGTGATGCAAGACGTGCGCTAAAAGAAAATTCTATTTCAGTTAATAAAACCAAAGTTGGGGATACTTTTAAAGTGACAGCTGAGGATTTAATTAATGATCGCTATGTTTTACTTCAACGCGGTAAAAAGAGTTATTATATTCTAAATTTCGTTTAGTAAACTAGCAAATTACAACCTCTAATTTCCGAGTGGTCTAACCGCCCTAGTACTTCAAATTTATTTAAAGAATGTTTTCGCCCTAAATCTTGGGTTGCAATAAAAGCACAAGATTCTCGATTTGCAAGGTCAATTACATTAATATTCCCCATCATTCCAATTCTAAGTTTTGTAAACGGGTCACTGGTATCTCGAATAAAGACCTGCATCCATGGAGGACAACTAAAAAATCCATTTCCTTTTGAGTATGCTTGTGAAAACAGTTCGGTCATACCGTATTCAGAATGTATTTGTTCTAAACCAAAGCCTTTAGATAATTGCTGATGAAGGTCTTCTCGAATAAGTTCTTTTCTTCGACCTTTCATTCCCCCTGTTTCCATTACAATGGTCGATTTTAATTTGAAATTAAACTTTTCAACCATGTCTAAAAGCGCGAAACTTACGCCTAACAAAAGGGTAGGCTGTTGCTCGGCTTCTAGCTCTAAGAGTACATCTTTTAGCTCATCTAAATTATTTAAGTAAAATCCGCTTTTGACATGATCACTTTCTTTAATTAAGTCATCTGCCATGTAGATCAAAGAAGAACATTCTCGTTCAAGATATGATGGCAACAAAGCTAGTATTGCTATTTCTTTTGGGTTTTCATAGAACAGAGTAAAAGCATTAGCGAAGCTGTTTTTGTAATCCTCGAGTTGTTTCACAAAATGCTTAGAAGTTTTAGATCCAGTTGTTCCGCTAGAACTAAATACGACAGCTGCTGTTCCATCAAAACTTTTTACTTCATGTGTTTTGAAAAAACCAATAGGTAGAAAAGGAATGTCTTGACTGGATTTCAAATCAGATGGGTTAAAGTGAATCAAGTCACAATATGATCTGTAGATTGAATTGTTTTCGAACTGATGGTGAAATGTTTGCATAGCACACAATTCAAAATCAGTTTCTGACGTTATTTCCCAAAAATTAATCTTCGATTGGTTCATCAATGCAAAGCTATTAATTTTTATAATGCAGTAGCGTTAAGATTGCTTCCAATATGAACAAATCGTTAACAAGTAAAAGAGGTTGATTTTATTCTTAAATTTGATAAACATTGTACTCCTGAATGCGTATTGATTTAAGGGTATGAAATTAGCTTCTTTCCATGAAAAAAAGTGATATTAAAATTTTATTAGTTGATGATGAACCTGATATCATTGAAATCCTTACCTATAATTTAAGTAAAGAGGGATATCAAGTTTTTTCTGCCTTCAATGGAAAACAGGCACTTGATGTGGCAAACAAAATTATTCCGAATTTGATTATACTGGATGTGATGATGCCCGTTATGGACGGCATAGAAACATGCCAAAACCTAAGAAAAGACAGGCGTTATCGAGATACTATTATCATGATTTTGTCTGCTCGTTCTGAAGATTACTCTCATTTAAAAGCATTTGATGTAGGGGCAGATGATTATGTAAACAAGCCAATAAAACCAAAAGTGCTTAATTCAAAAATCAGCGCTTTATTAAGACGTTTTAATAAAGACACAAGGTCAGAAATTATTTATGGTGATTTAACTATTAATCTGGATGAGTATAAAGTAACTTTAAATAATAAAAAAATCTCTTTACCAAAAAAAGAGTTTG
>Ga0307986_10000211_pt1 | contig 43814 bp, 44 predicted proteins | sample EllFjometageno82_FD_203170 | JGI IMG/M metagenome (GOLD analysis project Ga0307986, IMG submission 203170) | Marine microbial communities from Ellis Fjord, Antarctic Ocean - #82 | ecosystem: Environmental > Aquatic > Marine > Unclassified | place: Southern Ocean | collected 2014-10-09 | reverse complement strand
TTCGTCGGATTTAAATGTTCTTCGTAGATCAATCTTTTCAAATCTTATTATTCATTTAAAAAAAAATCAGGATCGCGGCTATGAAGATTTATCTTTTTTTGAAGTAGGGCCAGTATTTTTTGGTAAAAACCCAGGAGAACAACAAATTGTAGTCGGTGGGCTAAGATCTGGATTAATGAATAGAAAAAGTTGGCTAGAAAAATCTCGAAACTTAGATCTTTTTGACATCAAAAGGGATGTGATTAGAACTTTAATGGATTTAGGTTTAGAGGAAAGTGACCTTTTTGTAAGCAACAATACAAAGAACTGTTATCACCCAGGTAGATCAGGATCTATAAATTTAAAATCTCAAGAAGGTCTGCATTTAGCATATTTTGGTGAACTACATCCAGCAATAATTACAAATTTAAATTTTAAAGAAAAAAATATTTTTGGATTAGAAATATTTTTAAAAAATATTCCAAAACCAAACAAAAAAAAACGAGTTAGCAAATTTTTTTTTATAACTTCTGACTTTCAAAAATCAGAAAGAGACTTTGCTTTTGTTATCGACAACACCTTCAAAGTTGGAGAACTTGAAAGTATAATAAAAAAAATAGACAATAGTGTTATAAAAAAAGTAATAACTTTTGATATTTTTGAGGGACAAAACATACCAGAAGGAAAAAAATCAGTGGCAATAAATGTTGTAATTCAGTCTCAAGACAAAACATTGACAGAGAGTGATTTGGATCAAATAAGTCAAAAAATAATAAATACTGTTAAAGAAAAAACAGGTGCAACAATTAGATCTTAATGTCAGATATAGAAAGAATACGTAATTTTGCAATAATTGCCCACATAGATCATGGAAAATCTACAATTGCAGATCGTATTATTCATAAGTGTGGAGGATTAACTGACAGAGAAATGTCGTCTCAAGTTCTTGATTCCATGGACATTGAAAAAGAAAGAGGCATTACGATTAAGGCTCAAACTGTAAGACTGAACTATAAGGCCAAAGATGGAAAAGATTATATTTTAAATATTATCGATACGCCGGGTCACGTAGATTTTAGTTACGAAGTTAGTAGATCTCTGTCTGCCTGCGAAGGTTCTTTATTGATAGTCGATAGTACCCAGGGAGTTGAAGCTCAAACATTGGCAAACGTTTATCAGGCCTTAGAAATTAATCATGAAGTTGTTCCTGTATTAAACAAAATCGATTTACCAGCTTCCGATGTGGATAAAACTAAAAAAGAAATAGAAGATGTAGTAGGAATTGATACTTCAGGCGCTATTAATTGCTCCGGTAAAACAGGAGAAGGAATTGATGATATTTTAGAATCCATTATCAAAATTTTACCCGCACCAAAAGGGGTTGAAAACAATAAACTAAAATCACTGTTAGTAGACAGTTGGTATGATAGTTATTTAGGCGTAGTTATTTTAGTAAGAGTAATCGACGGACAAATTAAAAAAGGCATGAAAATAAAATTAATGTCTAACGACCAAGAATATGTAATCGAGAAGGTTGGTGTATTTACACCAAAACCTACCAATATAGATCAATTAAGTTCTGGACAGATTGGATTTATTATCACAGGTATTAAATCACTCCTAGAAACAAAAGTGGGTGATACTATTTGTGATGCTTCAGACCCAATAGATGAACCTCTACCGGGATTTAAACCCAGTAAGCCCGTAGTTTTTTGTGGACTTTTTCCCATAGATAGCTCTGAGTATCAAAAACTAAAAGATGGCTTAGCTAAACTAAAACTAAACGATGCAAGTTTTTCATATGAAGCAGAATCTTCAAGTGCACTTGGACTAGGCTTTAGATGTGGTTTTTTAGGATTGTTACATTTAGAAATTACAACAGAACGACTTGAAAGAGAATTTGACGTGAGTTTAATAACAACTACTCCTGGAGTAATTTACAAAGTGCATAAAGCAAAGGGAGAGATTGTAGATCTACAGAATCCTTCTAATATGCCAGATCCAACTCACGTAGAAAAAATCGAAGAACCATGGATTAAAGCTACTATTATTACACCGGATGAATACTTAGGAACTATTATTAAGATTTGCCAAGATAAAAGAGGGATTCAAACTAATTTAACATATTCTGGTAGCCGTGCAGTCTTATCTTACGAACTTCCATTAAATGAAATAGTTTTTGATTTTAACGATAAGCTTAAGTCTGTATCAAGTGGATATGCTAGCTTTGAATATGAAATCACAGGTCATAAAGAAGGTGATCTGGTTAAATTAAGCATACTTGTTAATACAGAATCAGTTGATGCCTTGGCGATGATTATACATAGGGAGTTTGCAGAAAAAACAGGAAGACAAGTCTGTGAAAAATTAAAAGATCTCATACCACGGCACAATTTTATGATACCAATACAGGCTGCTATAGGCGGTAAAATTGTAGCAAGAGAATCTATAAAAGGATTTTCAAAAGATGTGCTTACTAAAATACACGGCGGTGGAGCAGGAGATCGTAAAAAGAAGCTACTAAAAAAACAAAAAAAAGGAAAAGCTAGATCTAAACAATTTGGTAGAGTAGAAATTCCTCAAGAAGCATTTATTGGTGTTTTAAAAATTAATAAAGAGGCTTGATGGAAAAATTATTTATAATTTCTAATGAGGCCATTTTTAATTATGAAAAAAATTTTTTTTGCGACAATATTGATTTAAAATCAACTCCTGAAGGTTTAAGCAATAAATTTAAGGTTAATATTATTGGTAGATTATCTAAAAAAATTAGATCCCATAAAATAAACATTAAAAGCACAAATACTTATAGTAATATTTTTTCATATATGTACGGTGTTTTTAGCTCACTTAAAGAGCACGACTCTAAATATCTTATTATTTCAATATCTCCATTTACTTTTATAGCTTGTATTTTATTAAAGCTTTTTAAAAAAAAACCTATTGTTTATTTAAGAAGTGATGGATACGGAGAATATAGAGAAATTTTTGGTTTTTTTGGACCGATGATATATCATTTTATGTTTTCTATAATTTCTAAAATTTCATTATTAATTAGTTGTAGAAAATATATATTAAGAAATAAACTAGGAGAAGTTGTAGCCCCATCACAAATTTCCAACCAATGGTTAAGAAATCATAAAGAATTTGAAGCCAGCAAAACTAAGCTTCTCTATGTTGGCAGAATAAGAAAAGAAAAAGGAATTTATTCACTTTTAAACATAATCAAAGAAATTAAATTAGATATAACTTTATCGATTGTAGGTGCTGAAAAAAATAGTTTAGCTCAGATAAATCAAGATAACGTGCATGTGTATGAGGTCGAAAATAATGAACAAAATTTAATTAAATTTTATGATGAGCATAATATTTTTATTTTACCCTCTTATACGGAAGGACACCCAATGGCATTGTTAGAGGCTCTTGCAAGATTGAGGCCGGTTATTATTTTTAGAAACATAGAGCATGTAGTTGGTGAAAAAAAAGGAATATTTATAGCAGAAAGAAATTCTAATAGCTTGTTAGAACAAATTAATTATATCGAAAAAAATTATAAAAAAATTCAAGAGGATATGAAAAAAAATAAGCTTCCTACCAAAGAGGAATTTTTATCAAAAATTAGTGAGTTAATTTTAAAATCGATATAGAATAATGGAGAGGTGGCCGAGTGGTTGAAGGCGCACGCTTGGAAAGCGTGTATACGGGCAACCGTATCAAGGGTTCGAATCCCTTTCTCTCCGCCATACACTAAGTTTTTTAATATTATAATTTAAAAAGCCTAACTATTTATAATAGTTTATGTAGGCAAATAATATGATATAAAAATTTCATGAAAAAATTACAAAAAGAAACCAAATTTTTAAATAGTTATTTAAATGATTTTTCAAACTTAATAAAACCTAATGAAAATATAATTAAAAAACTTATTGAGGTAAAAAATATTTTTTTAAAAACATCAAAAAAAAAAGGTAAAATACTAATATTTGGAAATGGTGGAAGTGCTGCAATAGCAAGCCATGTAAGCGTAGATTTAACTAAAAACGCAAGAATCAGAACTGTAAATTTTAATGAAGCAGATCTAATAACCTGTTTTTCAAATGACTACGGATACGAAAAGTGGGTAGAAAAAGCAGTAGATTTTTATGCAGATAAAAATGACACGTTAGTTTTAATCTCATCAAGTGGTAAATCAAAAAATATGATAAATGCTTGCAAGGCAGCAAAAAAAAAAAAAATTAAAATTATTTCTCTAACAGGACATACTAAAAATAATCCACTATTTCAAATTAGTGATCTAAGTTTATGGGTCGAAAGTAAAGCCTATAATTTTGTAGAAAACACCCATCAAGTTTGGTTGTTAACAGTATGCGATCTGATAATAGGAAAAAGAGAATATCCCGCAAAAAAAAAATAAAATATTAACCAATTATGATTATTACTAAGACCCCCTATAGAATTTCATTTTTTGGTGGCGGCAGTGATTATCCAATTTGGTATAATAAGTTCGGCGGAAAAGTACTATCAACTACAATAGATAAGTATTTATATTTAACCTGTAGAAGTTTACCCAATTTTTGGGATCACAGCTTTAGAGTTGTTTGGTCCATGATAGAAGAAGTAAAAAATATTGAAAACATTAAACATCCGACTGTTAGAAGCTTATTAAAATATTTAAAAATAAAAAAAGGTTTAGAAATTCACTATAATGGCGATCTACCAGCAAAAACTGGAATGGGATCAAGCTCTTCATTCACTGTAGGCTTAATTAAAACTTTATCTATCATGCAAAAACAAAAACTTAGTGGAGTGGCCTTAGCCAAAAAAACAATATTTTTTGAACAAAAAATTATGAAAGAAGTAGTTGGCTCACAAGATCAAGTAGCAGCATCTATTGGGGGTTTTAATAAAATAAATTTTTATAAAAAAAATAAAATTATAATTACCAAACAACCAGAAAAAAATTTAAAAAAATTAAATTCTAATTTGATGCTTCTATATACTGGTATACAAAGAACAGCACAAGATATTGCTAAAACTTACGAAAAAAATTTGACTGGAAGTAAAGAAAAAAATGTTTTGAAGATAATGAGGCATGTTGACCAAGCAGAAAAACTAATTAAAAATGGTGAACTAAAAAATTTTGGTGAGTTATTAAATGAGTCATGGGAAGAAAAAAAAAAAATAAGCAAGTTAATATCTAATAACAAAATAGATAAGTTATATAATTTTTCTTTAAAAAATGGAGCAGTTGGAGGCAAACTTTTAGGCGCGGGAGGTGGTGGTTTTTTATTGTTATATGTACCGAAAGAAAAGCAACTAAATTTAACCAAAAAATTAAAAAAAACAATTATTGTTCCTTTTAAATTTTCACAAAATGGTTCTGAAGAGATAAAATAAAAAAATTATGAGTGATCTAAATATAGTTATAAAATAAATTAATGTTAAAGAACTAAATTTTAGTTTTATAAAAAATGAAAACAGTTTTAATAACAGGTGGTGCAGGATACATAGGGTCGATGCTCGTTACGGAGTTAGTTAAATTAGGATTTAAAGTAACTGTAATAGACTTATTAAAATATGATAGCAGTTCTTTAAACCATTTATATTTTGAAAAAAATTTTCAATTAATAAAAAAAGATATACGAGACCCTAAAATAATCAAAAAATATATAAAAAAAAATGAATTTATAATACCCTTAGCAGCTTTGGTTGGAGCTCCATTATGTGAAAAAAATAAGAAAGTTGCGGTAGCCACTAACTTGACTTCAATAAAAATAATTCTGAGATACTTGACTAAAAAAAATAAACTGGTTTTTCTCACAACAAATTCGGGGTATGGAATTGGAGAAAAAAATAAATTTTGTAATGAAGCCAGTCCTTTAAAACCAATCTCTCTCTATGGTAGAACAAAATGTGATGCTGAAAAGTTAGTATTACAACACAAAAACACAATAAGTTTTAGGTTGGCAACAGTCTTTGGATCCAGTTACAGGATGAGAAGCGATCTACTAGTGAATAATTTTGTGCAAACAGCTGTAGAAAAAAATTTTTTAGATATATTTGAACCACATTTTAGAAGAAATTTTATCCATATAAGAGATGTTGTGCGTGCAATAATATTTTCATTAAAGAACTTCAAAAAACTACAATCAGATGTATATAATCTAGGACTATCATCAGCGAATATCACAAAAATACAATTAGCAAAAAAAATCAAAAAAAAACTAAAGAAAATAAAAATTACAGTTTCTAAAAATAAAAAAGACCCAGACAAGCGAGATTATTTTGTAAGTAATCAAAAGATAGAAAAGAAAGGCTTCAAAGCTAATATTACAATAGAAGATGGTATAGTGGAGCTAATATCAGTCTTTAAAAATAATAAAAAAATTATAGTTAATAATTATTAGTTATTTTTTTTATTTGTAAAAAAAAATTTTTTTCAGAGTAAAAAAATTTTAAATTGCTTTTTTTGGCGGCTTTCTCATCTGTTATCTTATCCCCAATCATAAAACTTTTTTTAAAATTAAGATCCCAAGATGATTTTATATTTTCAATCATCCTATTACCTGGTTTTCTTAAGCTACTTACTTTTTTAAATTTTTTAATTTTTGCCTCAGGGTGGAAAGGTGAGTATTGAACATCATTAATATAAATATTTTTTTTTGCCAATTTTTCTTTAATCTGTTTATGTAAAAAGAAAAAACTCTTTTCTGAAAAAATTTTTTTACCAATACCAGCTTGATTAGTAACAATAAATAAATAATATCTTTTCTTAGTTAAATATTCAAGGCCTTTTAAAACACCAGGCCTAAACTTAAAATCCTTAAATTTATGAACATAATTATTATCATAATTAATTACTCCATCCCTGTCTAAAAAAACTGCGGGATGTTTAAATTTCTCTTTAAGTTTTTTTCCTGCAAAATTTATGTATTTTTTTGAACCAATATCTAAAAAAAAATCTTTAAAAATTTTTCCGCTGATTTTATTTTTAGCGATTAAGAAGGGCAACAATTCATTTTCCAATGATAAATTTTTTTTTATGTACTTAAAAATATTTTTTTTAAAAAAATATAAACCACCATTCATGTATTGACTTTTCTTTCCAATTTTAATTTTATTCTTTTTTAAAATAAGTGAGTTTAGTTTTTCACTCTTTTGATTTTTATTATCCGTTAATGCAATTATTCCAATTTTATTGTTATCTAAACCAGAAGTTAATAACTTTAAATCAATATCAAATATTGTATCCCCGTTTGTTAAAAAAAAATTTTTTACTTGTAATTTTTTAAGATTTATTAAAGCTCCTGCTGTTCCAAGTAATTTTGTTTCTCTAATACATACAATTTTTGAAAAATTAATTATTTTCTCATGGTATTTTTTAAAAAAAATTTCATGCCTGTAACTACATAAAATTATAATTCTTTTAAAATTGTACTTACTTATTTTATTTAAAATATATTGTACAAAATGTTTGTTATTAAATTTTAACATTGGCTTAGGGTATTTTCCTAATAACTTTTTTATTCTTGTTCCTTTGCCACCAGCTAGAATTACAAAATCGGTATTTTTAAAACTATATTTATTTTGCATTATTTTTTATTTGAATTTTATTTGTTTTTAGCAGTATGTGTAATTATTAAATGATATGTGTTCGAAAAAAACTAAAAACTTGAATTTAGGATGTGTAGCATACTTTTTCTTTATACATTTATACACATACACCTATTAAGAGTTAAATTAATCACGACGAATCAGATATGAATCTTATTAAGGTGGTGGAGGGAGACTAAAGCCACCTTATCCATGTTAAATTCTCTTAATTGAAATAACCTCTAATTGAGCGGTTTTTTTAATTATTTTAATTGTTTTTGCAATACCCATAATAAGAGTTTTTTTTTTCGGTCCATATGCATGAATGAGTTTTTTATTTGTTATTGCTAAAGCAACATGGCCCTTCCAATAAATAATATCATTTTTTTTTATTTTTTTTATAGTAATATTTTTTTTAAAAAATTTAATTTGTTCACTAGTGTCTCTCGGACAAAACTTATTACTAAAATTTAAGAAAATTTGTATTAATGCTGAACAATCAATACCATTATAGGTTTTTCCACCCCACTTATATTTCACATTTTTAAAGCTTCTAATATCTTTAAAAATGTTTTTATTTTTATAATTAATAGGTCGTATATTTTTATTTTCAACCCATTTATTTTGAAACTTAGAAAATTTAGCATTTTTCTCTTCAATTTTTAATTTAGAAATATATGGCAGTCTCCCTATTTTTTTTTTATAACTTGAATTTTTATAAATATTTGCAAATAAAACAGAAACTTTATGCGTAGGTTTTAAAAATGAGATAAATTTTTTTTTTATTATGTAGCCCGTATAGCCATCTTCAATTATCTTTATTTTTAGCCATTTTGAATAATTACTAATTATTTTGAAACTTTCTCCGTAAATCATTTGAGTAACTATTTCTGACTTAGAAGAAGATGTTTTATAGAGATTAATTACAGAATAATTATTTGTATAAATGTTATTCATTGAGATTAATTTTTTTTCTAATTAAAAATAGGCAGAATAAAGATGGTATAACCATCAAGGCTGTAATAACGAAAAAAACTATCCAATCTCCATTTAACCAATCAACCATCATACCAGAGGAAGAGGCAAAAAGTGTTCTTCCAGCCGTACCTATAGAGGCAAGCAAAGCATATTGTGTTGCTGTGTAGGTTCTGTCTACTAGAGCGGAGATAAACCCTACGAATGCAACCGTAGCAAATGCAGCAGCCAAATCATCTATTAATACCGTGAATGCAAACAAAATTTCAGAATTACCATACCAAGCTAAAACAGAGAACATGAGATTTGTTAGAGCCATTAGAATGCCAGATAAAAACATTGCTTTGATTAAGCCCAAACGAACTGCAAATAACCCACCCAGTAAAGTAAATGTAACAGTAGTTAGCCAACCAATACCTTTTGAATATAGCGCTATGTCAGTTTTAGAAAAACCTATTTCTTTATAAAATACCAACGACATCCTACCGAGAAAAGCTTCTCCAATCTTGAACAAAAAAATGAAACCAAGTATTGCACACGCAACACTAAGTGTATTTTTCTTGAAAAAACTAAGTAATGGATTAATTAATGTGCCGTAAAACCAAGCAAATATTCTAATAAAATTATTAGAATTACCAATTTTATTTATTATTTTTTGATCAGCTAGATTTTGTAATTTTATTTTATTTTTTGAATTTTTTTCTGGAATAAATAGTAGCCCAAAACTACAAAGGGTAATAATTACCGAAAGAATGAGAAAAGATATCTGCCAATAATTTTCTACGCCTAGTTTTTGAAGTATATCAGCACTAATTAAAGATACTAAACCTCCAATTTTATATCCAGTCCACCATCCAACAACAGAAATAGCTGCTCCAGCTGACAATAAATCCTTTTCTCCTTCTCCTATTTGTTCAATCCTTAGCGCGTCAATCGTTATATCTTGAGTAGAAGAAGATATTGCTATCCCTAGTCCTACCGCAATCACTAACCATAAATTTTTACTGGGATCTAGAACGCTCCAAAGCAGCAAAGAAATAAAGATGATTATCTGCATTAAAATTATCCAAGATTTTCTATGCCCTATCTTTTTGGACAAGTATGGTAGATGTAGTCTATCGATTAATGGCGCCCATAAAAAATTAATCGCATATACTCCAAAAATTAATCCAGCCCAACCTATTGTAGTCCTACTTAGATCGTTTTCTTTTAACCACAGACTTAAAGCACTGCCTATTAATACCCAGGGAAAACCACTCATTATACCAAGCAGTAAAATTCTTAACATTCTTTGATCTAAATAAGGATTAAATATTTTTTTTATATTCATTTGATTTAATTTCTCCAAAAAGATGGAAAGAACAATATTAAGACAGCAAATAGTTCTAATCGACCAAGCAACATGCCAAATGAAAGTATCCATTTAGAAATTTCTGGAATTGATTTGAAATTTCCATTTGGACCAATCATTTCTCCAAGCCCAGGCCCAACATTTGATATTGATGTTGCTGCCCCAGAAATAGCAGACAAAAAATCAAGACCGGTTATAGAAAGCAGCATGGCTATTAAAACAAATATAAACAAATAAGCAAACACAAAAATAATTACTGAATTCATATAATCATCAGTAATCTTTTGGTTATTATATTTTAAAATAAATACACTATTGGGGTAAATTATCTTTTTTATTTGATTATTTAAGAATAGAAAAAGTAATTGAAATCTAAATATTTTTATTCCACAAGCTGTAGATCCTGCACAACCCCCAATAAACATTAAAAAAAGAAAAAAAATTAAAGGAAATTTACCCCATAAACTAAAATCATTAGTTACGTAACCAGTTCCTGACAAGATAGAAACAACATTAAAAGAAGCTATTCTAATTTTTTCAATAATTAAAATATTATTATTATTAAAAAATAAATATAAAAACATGATTAGAGCAGATAAAAGAAAAAGATAAACCAACCCTTTGATTTGCACATCTTGAAAAAAAATTTTTCTATTTCCTTTAATAAATTTTAAATAAGCAATAAATGGTAAGCTACCTAAAATAATAAAAATTGTAGCAATAATTTCTATATTTGAATTATTAAAATAACCAATGGAATCATTATGCGTTGAGAATCCTCCTGTTGCAATAGTAGTCATTGCATGTGCCACACTGTCAAATAAGTTCATGCCAAGAATCTTGTAAAAAAAAGCACAACAAAAAGTTAAAACTAGATATGTAGATATTATAATAAAAGCTATTTGATTAGTCTTAGGTAAAATTTTTTCCGACTTATCTGAGCTATCTATTTTAAATAATTGCATTCCTCCAACTTTTAAAAAAGGTAGCACTGTAATAGCCATTACAATTATTCCAACACCACCAAGCCATTGCATAATAGCTCTCCATAGCAGAATACTTTTTGGAAAGGTGTCTAAGTCTTCAATCACAGTAGAGCCCGTAGTTGTTATTCCTGACATACTTTCAAAAAATGAGTCGCTCAATGAAAAATTAATATCAGAAAGAATAAAAGGTAATGCACCAAAGCACGCAATCGCGATCCATGCAAAAGTTGAAAATAAAAATGTTTGTTTAAGATTTAATTGATATTCTTCCTGTAGATTAGCTAAGACGAAAAGTGTACCTATTAAAATAGTTACAAATGAGGATGATAGAAAGCTGTGACTATCTTCTCCGTAAAATATCTGCATCCAATAAGGAATCAACATAAATACACCCAATACAATTAATAAGGTTCCGATTATAAAAAAAACTGTTTTATTTGATGTCATGATTAAAAATAGATTATTTAAATACCGGTGAAATTCAACTTATAATCTTGTAATTATATCTGTATTTTAACTATAAAATTTAATAAACCACTCATATGCTTGATACAAATTTAATTCAATCTACTTCTTCTTGGCCATTTGTTGAAATTAGAAAACTTTTAAAAGACAGAAAAGATCTAATAAAGTCTAAAAATAGAATTATTTTTCAAACTGGATATGGTCCTAGCGGTTTACCACATATTGGGACTTTTGGAGAAGTGGCAAGAACTACTATGATGATTAATGCACTTAGTCATATTCAAAAAATTGATACCGATCTTATAACATTTTCAGATGATATGGATGGACTCAGAAAAGTGCCAGATAACATACCAAATGACAAAGTACTTAAAGAAAATCTTGGCAAACCTTTAACAAGCATTCCAGATCCATTTGGCAAGTTTAATAGTTTTGGAGAGCACAATAATGAAATGCTCAAAGATTTTTTAAATAAATTTAATTTTAAATATAATTTTAAAAGTTCTACCGAGAACTATAAAAGTGGAAAATTTAATGAATCATTAATGCGTGTTTTAGAAAAATATGAAGATATTATGCAAATTATTTTACCAACACTTAGGAGCGAGAGAAAAAAAACATACTGTCCCTTTTTACCGATATGCCCTACGACAGGAAAGGTTTTAGAAATTCCATTATTAGAAATGAATAAAAAAAATGGAACAGTTATTTTTGATAACAATGGACAAAAACTAGAAACAGAAATAAAAAATGGCAATTGTAAATTACAATGGAAAGTTGACTGGGCCATGCGTTGGTTCACTTTTGATGTTGACTTTGAAATGTACGGAAAAGATTTAACTGAAAGTGCTATTTTGTCAAATAAGATTTGCAGTACTCTTGGAAAAAAACCACCGAATGGATTTGCCTATGAGTTGTTTTTAGATGAAAAAGGAGAAAAAATATCAAAATCAAAAGGTAATGGTATTTCGATAGAGCAGTGGTTAAGGTACGCTTCTCCTGAAAGTTTATCTCTTTACATGTATCAGAATCCCACGCGAGCAAAAAAACTATATTCTGAAGTAGTACCAAAAGCAGTCGACGAATACCTTTCATTAATCGAAACCTTCCCGAAACAAAAGCCTAACGAGCAATTATTAAATCCTGTTTGGCATGTTCACAGCGGAAACCCTCCTGAAGAAAAAATAATTATGACTTTTTCTATGCTTCTAAATTTAGTTGGCTCTAGTAACGCAGAAAATAAAGAAATTTTATGGAAGTTTATACAAAGATTTCACCAAGATATTACACCAGAAAATCATCCAGTACTTGATCAATTAACTAAATATGCCATCAACTATTTTAAAGATAAAGTTGAACCAAATAAAAAGTATAAAACACCTAACGAAATCGAAAAAAATGCCCTTTCAAATTTAGCTAAAAAATTAAAATTAGTTACACAAGACTCAAAACCAGAAGACATCCAGACAGTCGTGTACTCTACGGGAAAAGAAAATGGCTATGAAAAAAAACTTAGAGAATGGTTTATATTAATTTATGAAGTACTTTTTGGCAGCGAGGATGGACCTAGAATGGGTTTTTTTATTAGTTTTTTTGGAGTTGAGGATACAATCAAATTAATTAATAAAAAAATTAAAGAAAATTAAATGTTTTCATTTTTAAGACCTTATATTTTTACTTTAGACCCAGAAGCAGCTCACGACTTAGCAATTAAATCTTTAAAATTTAATTTTGTACCCAAAAATTTTTTCCAAGTAGAAAATGAGGAAATGCTATCAACAGAATTATTTAAAAAAAAATTAAAAAATCCAATTGGGCTGGCTGCAGGTTTTGATAAAAGTGCTGAAGTTTATAATTCATTATTTAAACTCGGTTTTGGTTTTGTTGAAGTGGGTACGATCACACCTAAAAGGCAACTTGGAAACCTTAAACCAAGAGTATTTAGGCTAGAAAAAGACAAAGCATTAATAAACAGATTAGGATTTAACAATGATGGTACAGAGACGGTATCTGAACGTTTAAAAAAAAATAAGCCAAATGAGTTTCTAGGAATTAATATAGGACCAAATAGAGATACAGAAGATAAGGTTTTAGATTTTTTAGAATGCTTTAATAAATTAAATAAATTTGCCAACTACATAACTGTTAATATTTCTTCTCCAAATACTTCTGGCTTAAGAGATTTTCACGATGAAAAACTGTTATCTAAACTCTTAAGTAAATTAATGGAACTTAAAAAAAAACAAAAAATAATATGTCCAATAGTCTTAAAACTTTCACCCGATATTGAAGAAAAAGAAATTTCCAATATTAATGAAATAGCATTGAAATTCAAAATTAATGGAGTAATATTAACAAATACAACAAATCAAAATAGAGATAATTTAATTGATTCAAGTAAAGCAGAAATTGGGGGGCTATCTGGCCTACCATTACAAAAACTATCATTAAAATTTATTAAAATTTTTTATAAGTCAAACAAAGGAAAAATCCCTATTATTGGAGTTGGAGGAATTGACAGTGGACGAAGCGCTTTTGAAAAAATTGCAGCAGGTGCTACCGCAATTCAGCTTTATACAGGTATGGTTTACAAAGGTCCCGGAATTGTAAAAGACATAAAAAAAGAGTTAATTGAAATTTTAAAAAAAGAAAAAATAACCAATATACAAAAAGTCATTGGTATTAATTCTTAATTTTTTTTGAGTACCTAAAATGATGGATTAATTCTCTAATGTAAGAAAAGATAAATCCAATAAAAACAACCAATACAACTGAAAGAGAGGCATACGTTATAGGTGAATTTTTTGCTAAATTCATTATTGAAAGAGTCAGCTTAGAACTAAATTCAGGCTTAGGTATATTTAATAGAATATCAGCACCTTTATTGAAAACAAACGTTTCTACTCCCATAAAAATACCAACTGCTATTAATAAGATAGCTAACAAAGCTTTATACTCTGACGCATTTAATTTTTCAGAAATCTTTAGTCCAACGTGCAAACCAATAATTGAGCCAAACAATAAAAAAGAAACCAAAAAAAGATCTATAGATTTAAATTGTATAGCATGAGCTATAACTACAAATCCTGTAATAAAAATAGTAACAAACAAAGATGTTCCTGGAATTAATTTAGTTGGCATACCAATTAAATAAATCATTGCAGGAACCATCAAGAAGGCTCCACCAATTCCCATTATAGATGCAAACAAACCTACAAAGAATCCTAAAACAATAGGCGTTAATGCACTTTCATATAATTTAGATTTACTAAATCTTATTCTGAACGGAAGACCATGAATCCAATAATGGGTATGTAGTTTTTTTTTAATTAATACCTTTTTTTTTAATGCACTTACTTCTTTAACTCCCTCAACAAAAATAAGCGTTCCAATAATTGCTAGCAAGTAAACGTAAGCTAATGCTATAATCGTGTTAATATTTCCAACTTCTCGTAAATATTTAAAAATTTGCATACCCACAAGAGCTCCAACTAATCCCCCAATCACAATCATAAAACCCATTTTATAGTCTAGAGTTTTTTTGTACCAGTGAGTCGTTGCTCCAGAAACTGATATACCTAAAATATTGTTAGCTACATTTGCAACTGCATAGGTTGCTGGAATTCCAAGAAAGATAAGAATAGGTGTCATTAAAAAACCACCTCCTATTCCAAATATTCCTGATAAAACACCAATACCAAAACTTAAAAGCAAGACGGTAGTAATGCTAATTTGAACTTGTGCAATTGGTAGGTAAAAGTCCATTAAATTTAATATTATTTGATTGTTTAATTGTCAATCTAGATATATTAACATGACCATAGTAAACACAAGAATTATACCACTAAAACAAAATTATTTATGTCAAAAAGATGCGAACTTACAGGAGTATCACCTTTAAAAGGTCACAACGTTAGTCATGCCAATAACAAGACTAAGAGAAGGTTTTTGCCTAATTTAAAAAAAGTAACATTTACAAGCGATAAGCTTAAAAAAAACATTACCCTAAAAGTGACTAACTCGGCCGTACGATCTGTTGATTTTAAAGGGGGTCTTGATCAATATTTAAAATCAGTAAAAAAACAGAAACTTTCTAAAAAAGCACAAAAATTAAAAATCAGCATAAATGCATTTGCCTAGATGCAAATAAAAAAGTCATCAGATAAATTTTTTTTTTTAACACTCTCAACAATAATGGGTTTGGTAATTATCGTTTCAAATTATTTAGTTCAATTTCCAATTAATAGATTTCATTTACAGGACATACTAACTTATGGAGCTTTTAGTTATCCTATAACTTTTTTAATTACCGATTTAGCAAATAGAAGGTTTGGAAAAAAGACAGCAAGAAAATTAGTATATATTGGTTTTGCTATAGGAATTTTATTAACAGCATTAGTTTCAACAAATTTTCGAGATATAATTTCAATTAGAATAGCGTTAGGCTCAGGCGCAGCTTTTTTACTTGCACAGTTAATAGATATAGAAATTTTTCAGTATTTAAGAAACAAAGCATGGTTCGTGGCACCAATAACCTCATCCACTATAGGCTCGATAGTTGATACTTTTTTATTTTTCTCTATTTCATTTTTAGGAACAGGTATCCCTTGGATAACTCTAGCGTTTGGAGATTTATTTGTTAAGTTTTCAATGGCTCTTTTAATGTTAATTCCTTTTAGGCTATTAATTTTTAAAATAAAAAATCTAGATGAAAAAAAGTATATCGTTTAGTATTTTTTTTTTTTTTTATCTTCACTAAATAAATTAGTTAATTGATCTATCATAACATCTCCAAGATCTTGAACATCTGCTATTTTGATTGCTTTGTTGTAATATCGTGTCACGTCATGGCCGATCCCAATTGCAAGTAATTCAACTGAAGAATTTTTTTCTATCCACTTTACTATTTGTTTTAAATTATTTTCTAAATAATCACTTGTATTTGTAGACAAAGTGGAGTCGTCAACAGGAGCACCATCAGATATAACCATTAATATTTTTCTTTCTTCTTTTCTTTTAAGAATTTTATTATAAGCCCATTTAAGTGCTTCACCGTCAATATTTTCTTTTAACAAGCCCTCTTTCAGCATAAGACCTATATTATTTTTAGATTGTCTCCACGGTGTATCTGCTGATTTATAGACAATGTGTCTTAAATCATTAAGCCTACCTGGAAACAATGGTTTTTGTCGATCCAGCCACTTCTGCCTGCTCTGTCCGCCTTTCCAATGTTTAGTAGTGAATCCCAATATCTCAACTTTTACAGAACATCTTTCTAATGTTCTTGATAAAATATCAGCACATATTGCTGCCACTGAAATTGGTTTACCTCTCATAGAACCAGAGTTATCAATTAATATTGTAACCAATGTGTCTTTAAAATTAACATCCTTTTCCTTTTTAAAAGATAGTGAGTTTAGAGGATCAATAATAATTCTTGTTAGTTTTGAGGTGTCTAATGCACCTTCCTCCAGATCAAAATCCCAAGATCTGTTCTGTTTAGCTAATAATTTCCTTTGTAGTTTGTTAGCCAATTTAGAAATAAAATTCTTCAAGCTTAACAATTGCTGATCAAGATTTTGTCTTAATCTCAAAAGTTCTTCTGCACTTTCTAATTCTTCAGCTTTAATTATTTCATCAAATTCTTGAGTATAATATTTATATTTTGAATCTCCAAAGTTTTTACTTTTTTCTCTATTATTTTTAGGGGAGTTTAAAGACTTATCTTCTTCTTCTCCGGCTTCTATTTTGCTATCACTTTCAGAAGCTAGTTGATCTAAGTCAGGTAAATTAGCATCAATAGACATATCATTATTTACAGAATCTTTAGATCCTTCATCATTTTGTTCATTCGCTTCTTGTTCCAAGCTATCATCATTTTTTTGATTATCAGTTTTATTTTTTGATTTACTATTTTCATCAATTTGTATTTGAGAAATTATTTCAGCAATTAAAGAATTAAATTTTTTTTGATTCAAAATTGAATCATTTAATGAATCCAATTTATTTTTTAGTTTAGCGTCTAATCTTTTTTTGTATTTTTTATATCTATTTTCTATTTCTCTATCATTGTTTGATTTAAAAACTTTATTTCTTAAATAGTTTTCAAAAGCATCGACAAATTCATAGTCGTTATTTTTATAATCTTTTTTTTGTCTATTTTTTATCTCATAATATTTATTTAAATTTTCTTTAACTCCCTTAAAGTAAGAGGATCCTATATTTTCGTATCTAATCTTTTCAGCGACAGCATACAAAAGTTTTGAAACATTACCCTTAGGTTCAAAAGAGTCATAAATATTTATATCTGAACATCTTAGTTTCAAGGCTTCTGAATCTGCTAAAGCTCTTGTTTTTATATAATCAATTTTATTATTTTTGTTTTGTATACTTGGAAGATTTACAATATTGATATTTTTTTTTGCAATTTCATCACCAAAAACAACGTCTATATTCTGGTCACCAATAATAGACTTTATTGTAGAAGTAATAGCTTTTTTAAAATTTTCTAAATTTTCTATTTTTTTTTCCATTTAGGAAATTGTAACATTTACAGAAGATTCTGGCAGATCTTCGCCAAAGCATCTTTGGTAGTATTCAGAAATAATTTTTTTTTCTGTTTCGTCACATTTGTTTAAAAAAGTTAATCTAAATGCATAGCCTTGGTCTTTAAATATTTTAGTATTTTCAGTCCAGTGGAGAACTGTTCTTGGGCTCATTACAGTTGAGATGTCACCATTCATAAAACCTTTTCGTGTTAAGTCTGCCACTTTTATCATATTAGAAATCATCTCTTTACCATCTTTAGAGTTATAAGTTTTATTTTTTTTTAAAACTATTTCTAATTCTTTTTCAAACGGAAGATAATTAAGAGTTGTAACGATATTCCATCTATCCATTTGGCCCTGATTAATCTGTTGCGTACCATGATAAAGCCCAGTTGTATCTCCGAGACCAATAGTGTTAGTTGTTGCAAACATACGAAAATAGTCATGCTGAGAAATAACTTTATTTTTATCAAGAAGTGTAAAGTTACCTTCGCTTTCAAGAACCCGCTGAATCACAAACATAACATCAGGTCTACCTGCATCATACTCATCAAATACTAAGGCTACTGGATTTTGTATCGACCAAGGTAGGACTCCTTCTTTAAATTCAGTAATTTGTTTGCCATCTTTTAAAACGATAGCATCTTTGCCTATTAGATCTACCCTACTAACATGACTGTCAAGATTAACCCTTACGCAAGGCCAGTTTAATCTAGCAGCAACCTGTTCAATGTGTGTAGACTTTCCAGTCCCATGATATCCTTGAATTAAAACTCTTTTATTAAATGCGAATCCTGAAAGAATAGCTAAAGTTGTATCTCGATCAAACTTATAATCTTGATCAATTTTTGGAACAAATTCATTTCTTTTAGAGAATGCGTTGACTTCCATCTCAGTATCTATACCAAAAGTCTGTTTTACTGATATTTTAATATCTGGTTTATTTAATGTGGTTAAGTTTGTCACTTTTTTTTTCCTATTGTCATCTTTAGTTGACTATACGCTAAGGTAATTTTTTTTAGTTTATCTTCAAATTTTCTACTACCTTGATTTTTATCAGGATGATATTTCTTTACAAGAGTTTTAAATTGCTTTTGAATTTCCTCCAATTTTGCATCATATTTCAGTTCCATGGCGTCAAATGCATCTCTATCCGTATTACTTAATTGAGTTCTTTTGTATTCATTAAAACTTTCAGATTTAAAAATATTTAGCTTATCCTCTAAAGCATTGTTCCAAAGAATATTAAAAAAATTATCTGAAGAGCCAAAGCTCTTAGTTGCTTTATGCCAGGTAAGATCTGATTTTACAAAAAATTCAACTTCTTGATCGGACATATCTGAAAAATAATTCCATTTTTTATTAAAAATTTTGATATGAGCCAAACAAAGAAGTCTATATTTTTTACTATTATCTTTTTCCAAAGGTGCCCTGTAGCTACCAATTTGATCACAATTTTCCCAATCACAAATAATTTTCATATTAAAAGAGAAGTTATATAGTAAATTATAATTATATGAATGATTTTTTAAAGTATGTAGAAAAAAAAATAATCAAAAACATTAAGAGTGAAAGCGTATTAATAACTGATAATAGCGCATTACATAAAAAGCATAAATTTTTTGATTCAAAAAAATATCACTTAAAACTTGAAATTGAATCCAATTATTTAAATTCAATGTTACCAGTCAAAGCACATAGAGAGGTTATGAGACTTTTAAAAGAAGAATTAAAAACTAAAATTCATGCCTTAGAAATAAAAATTAAATAATTTTTTTAAATACTTTTTTTAATTCTTTCTTTGAAACTTTATATGCATTCGGAAGCGTAGGTTGACCCACTTCTTTTAATAAAATTAAATTAATTTTTTTGTCATTATTTTTTTTATCATTAGTCATATGTTCTATAATTTGGTTATATTCATTTTTTTTAAATTTTTTCTTAATGTCATGTTCTAAATTGTTGAGTTTATAAATACTTTGCAGTTGTAATAGTGTCTGCAAACTACATATTTTTTTTTGATAAGATAACTTAGTTGCCATCATCATGCCCATAATAACAGCTTCACCATGATTAATCTTTTTTGAATAATTATTTTGTAGTTCAATAGCATGCGCAAATGTGTGTCCAAAGTTCAATATCATTCTTGTATTTTTTTCATTGATATCTTTGTTAACAAAATATATTTTAGTTTTACAACTTTTTATAATTGCTTCTTTTAATAAAATTAAATTTCTTCCCACAAGTATTTGACTAGAATTTATTTGAAGCCAATTAAAAAAATTATTTTTGAGCAATAAGGAATGTTTCAAAATTTCAGCATAACCACAAATTAACTCTCGTTGTGGGAGACTTTTAAGAATTTCAACATCTGAAACTACAAGTTTGGGTTGATAGAAAGTTCCAATTAAATTTTTTCCAAGTTTTGAATTAACACCTGTCTTTCCTCCAATAGAAGAATCAACTTGTGCAAGTAGTGTCGTTGGTACATTTATAAAATTTATACCTCTTTTAATTATACTTGCTGCAAAAGCCCCAAGGTCACCAATAATTCCTCCACCAAAAGATATTAAAATATCACTTCTGTTAAAATTATTAAAAAGACATTTTTCAACTAGTGCATTTACACTTTTGAGTGACTTAAATTTTTCACTAGTCGAATATTCAAATATATAAACATTATAGTGTTTGAGAAAATTTAATAATTTTTTTTTAAATTTTTTTGGAATATTCTTATCTATAACTAAAGCTATTTTTTTAGCATTAGGACAAAGAATTTTAATTTTGTTTGGAATTTGAGATAAAATATTTTTCCCTATAATTATAGAATAATTTGATTCTAAATTCTTTACTTGTAATTTAGTTGTTTGCATAAAGTTTAATTATTATACTAGTTATTGAATTTGAACTTAGTTTATTGCAATCTACTCTATAGTTTGCTTTAGAGTAGGAATTTTTTCTATTTTTATAAATTTTTTCTAAGGTTGCTTTCAAATTTTTATTATTTAACAAGGGCCTTTTTTTTGATTTAACTAATCTTTTCTCAAGTAAACCTACATCTAAGTCGAGCCAAAAACTTTTACTATTTAAAACAATATTATTTCTTATTTTAGAATTCATAAAAGCACCACCACCTAATGATATTATGGTATTTTTTTTTTCTGTTTCTTGTAAAGTAATTTTTTCTTCATATTTTCTAAAAAAAAGCTCACCTTTTTTTTCAAAAATTTTCTGAATACTCATTTTAAGATTACTTTCAATAATACTATCTACATCCGAAAATTGCATTAAAAGTCTTTTTGAAAGAGCCTTACCTATAGTTGACTTTCCAACTCCCATCATTCCGGTTAAAGCAAGGTTTTTTTTCAATTAAATTCCTAATTTATAATTTGATTTATCACAAATTTGTCTTATTTATTTAGTTTAAGTATATATAGTTATTATGCAATTTAATCAAAACAATCGATTTACAACAAGAAAATCAAATAAAAAAAAATTATTAAATTTTTTTTTATTCATTCTAGCTTCTTTATTAGTCCTTTTTTTACTTAGTAAATTTAACTACCCCGCTCCTGAACAAGAAATAAAAAAAAAAATTACTAATGAAATTATTAAGCTCAAATAAAAAACTCTTTCTATTTTTTATTTCATTTTTATATTCTTCAGAATTGTTTACAGAAGACAGTGTTGACATATGGAAAAAAGAAAATTTAAAGATAAAAAATACTCCTGCTACAATCGATACTAACTTTGAAAAGAAAACCAAAAAAAAAATTAATATCAACGCACAATTACCTAAAGAAATTGAAGTTAGTTTAGAAAGTCCAACTACAATCGAAAACCCAATATACGGAATATACGACCCTAGTGAAAATAATTTGACTTTAGAGATGTGGTCAAATTCTGAAGGTACAAGAGTTAAAGATACTATAGATAGAGTTAATAAAATTAAACTTTCCTCCTTTTCTGAAAAATTATTTGAGACAACTTTATTCACAGTTTCAAAATTACCCAACATCAATATGACAGATGAAGAGTTTATTAATTATAAAATAGATTGGCTGGTTAAAAATAAAAAAGATGAGATGATATCTATTTTTTTAAATAAAAATAAGAATTTTCCAAATAAAAGTAAAATTATAAGATATTTAGTAGATCAAAATATTGCAAAGGCAAACCTAAAAGAAGCGTGCACAAAAATTACCCTAATTAATAAAGATATAAAAGATTCATATTTAGATAAATTTAAAGTTATTTGTTTAATTAATGAAAATAAAAAAAATGAAGCTCAGTTGTTAATTGATTTACTTAGAGAACAAAAGCTATCTAACAAGTTTTTTGATAATAAAATAGATTATATTATGGGCGTAAATACTAAGGAAGATAAAAAAATAGATGACAGCAATCTTTTAAATTTTTATTTATCATCCGTGGCTATTTCTGATTTTAATTATAAGCCTAATAAAAAGAGTGACATAATGATATGGGATTATCTGGTAGCTGCAAACTTAATAAATATAAAAGATTATGAAAGTAAAGAAAAAATTAAGGAGCTAGAAGTTGCCGCCAATGACAAAAGCATATCAGAAACATATATCCTAGAAGTCTATAAAAACATAAAATTTAGCTTCAACGATCTACTAAATACAGACCAAGTTTATCTAACTCTCGATCCAGTAAACGCAAGAGCATTAATCTATCAAAAAATTTTATTATCAGATAACACTGAAGCAAAATTAAAATATCTTTTCTTGTTAAGTGATTTATTCAAAAATGATAAATTACCAAATTTATTTAAAAATTATTTGAGTGAAGAGTTAAAAAATATAGAAGATGATAAGATACCCATAGAATATCAAACATTAGTGGCTGATAACATTATATACGAGAAAGAAAATAAATTAGGAAAAATTAAATATAACGACAAAAGTTATCACACATCCAAAGTAATGAGGTTTTATGCTGAAAAAAATATCTCTAAAAAAAATACTGAAAAAGAATTGCTCAAAATCTATAAAAAATTAAAAAAAAACAAGAAATATCAAATTTCATTTAATGATGTCCTTTTATTAGAAGCCCTTCATAATGACGGCTTTTCTATACCAAAAGAAATTAATTACGAAAAAATAAGTAAAAATAACTTACCACCTACAGAACTGCTAAATTTAGTTAAAAATAAAGAAATAGGCTTAACATTATTAAGAATTGTAGAGCTTATCGGCGAAGACGAGCTTATAGACCTAGATACTCAGACTATATATTTTATAACTCACCTCTTCAACAGGGCTGGGCTAATAAAGCTTAGAGATGAAATATTAATTACGATACTTCCAGATAGAACCGAAATCTAATATAATACCCAAATGGCTATTAGAAAAATTTTAACAGAACCAGATCCATTTTTAAGACAGAAATCTGTAGAAATTGATAATGTAAATGATGAGATTAGAAAGCTAATGGATGACATGCTTGACACAATGTATGCTGCACCAGGCATTGGTTTAGCGGCTATACAGGTAGGTATACCAAAAAGAATTATAGTAATTGATGTATCCAAAGAAGAAGAAAAAAAACCTCAATATTTTATTAATCCAAAAATACTTTTAAAATCTAACAACAACGCTACATATGAAGAAGGGTGTCTCTCAGTACCTGGACAATTCGCTGAAATAGATAGACCAGATCAATGCCACATCAATTATTTAGATTATAACGGTAAGCAGCAAGAATTAAAAGCAGAAGGACTCTTGGCAACATGTATCCAGCACGAAATAGATCATCTAGAAGGTATTTTGTTTATTGACTACTTATCAAAATTAAAGAAAAGTTTTATTGTAAAAAAACTTTCAAAACAAAAAAAATCCTTAGAAAGAATAGTGGTTTGAGTTCACAGAACTAATGTTACGCAAAAAAGTTGTTTTCATGGGAACGCCAGAATTTGCTGTTTCTACTCTAGAAGCTATAGTTAAATCTTCTTATCAAGTTTCATGTGTTTATACACAACCAGCAAATAAATCTAATAGAGGACAAAAGATAAATATTTCACCTATTCATAAGTGTGCAGAAAATTTAAAACTAATTATTAGAAATCCAAAACATTTAAATTCAGATGAAGAGTTTGAATTTTTTAAAAAAATAAATCCAGACGTAGTTGTAGTCGTTGCATATGGACAATTAATTTCAAAAAAAATTCTAAGTATACCCAAAAAAGGTTTTATAAATATACACGCATCACTTCTTCCTAAATGGCGGGGCGCAGCTCCAATACAAAGATCAATTATGAACTCGGACACGGAAACTGGTATTAGCATAATGCAGATCGTAGAAGAGTTAGATGCGGGTCCAGTAATAAAAAAAATCAAAATAAGAGTTGATGATTCAATAACAGCAGAAAAACTTTCAAAAAATTTATCAAAGATTGGCTCTGAATCAATTGTAGAAGTACTAGATAGTATCTTTAGTAAAAAATTAAAATTTGTTGAACAAAACCATAAACTTGCAACTTATGCAAAAAAAATTCAAAAAAAAGAAGCAGAAATAAACTGGAACGATAGTGCAAAAAAAATACTAGCAAAAATAAATGGTCTCAACCCAAATCCAGGGGCCTGGTTTATGTATAAAAATATTAGACATAAGATATGGAGAGCAAAAATTGTTAAAAAAGATGGTCAACCAGGAAAAATTATTGATAATAAATTTACAATTGCATGTGGAAATAAATCTTTAGAAGTAATTGAAATACAAAAAGAAGGAAAAAATAAATTGTCACTAAAAGATTTTTTAATGGGAGCAGATTTTAAACACGGCGATCATCTTAAATAATGTATATTTATCAAGTTATAATTGAATATGATGGAACAAATTTTGTTGGTTGGCAGATACAAAAAACTGGCAAGACGATTCAAGAAACTATTCAAAAAACTTTAACTAAAATACTGAAACAAAAAATTACTTTGTACGGTTCCGGAAGAACAGATTCAGGTGTTCATGCAATTGCTCAATCAGCTCATTTTACAACAAAAAAAAATATAGATAATAAATTTCTCTTCCTAAATACACTCAACTTTTTCTTGAATAAAAAAAAAATATCTATTTTAGAGATAAATAAAAAAAAGCAGAACTTTCATGCACGATATAGTGCAAAAAAGAGGAGCTATAAGTATGTAATTATTAATCGACTTGCCCCACTTTCTCTGGACATAAATAAAGCTTGGCACATAAAATCATTTTTAAATATTGCTTTGATGAAAAAAGCTGCCAAACTTTTACAGGGCACAAAAGACTTTTCTACCTATAGATCCTCATCTTGTAGTGCAAAATCTCCCATCAGAACTCTGGAGAAAGTACTGATTGGAATAAAAGAAAGTAAGATAATTATAACATTTAAATCAAGATCATTTCTTCAACAACAAGTTAGATCAATGGTTGGTTGTTTAAAGTTTGTAGCTGAAGAAAAATGGAATATAAAAAAATTTAAAGATGTCATGTATTCGAAGAAACGAATTAATTGTGCTCCCCCAGCTCCAGCTAGAGGGCTGTATTTATTTAAAGTAAATTATTAGTTTTACAACTATCTAAAGCCATACTTTTTTAATGAATTTAAAGAAATAAAAAAAACAGAAATTAAATTATTTACAATGTTAAAATGATTTAAATTTTTATTTATTTTCCACATCCAGTATAAATTTCTTAATCTGTTACTTTGCAGGGAATTCTTTCTGATTTGATACTGCATTAAGTACTCGGGATAACAATATGCGTATCTATTTTTTTTTAATATTTGGCATTTATAATAATAATCTTCACAAATTTTTGTATTAGAAAACTTTATTTTACTAGCCATAGTTCTTTTAACAATCATTGTACTAGTTGCGATAGATGTATTTTTTATAAATGAATTAAAATTAAATTTTTTAGGTGTCTTAATATTTTTCATAGTTTGTGTATTGTTAGAAAAAGTTTTGTAATAAGTGTAGGTAAAATTATAGTTGAACTCTTGCATAAAATTAATTTGTAATTTAAGCTTATTTTTTTCCCATAAATCATCTGAATCAATAAATGCCAGATAATATGAATTAGATTTTTTAATAGCTATATTTCTACAATAACCCGCACCTTTATTTTTTTTTAAATAAATTATTTTTATTTTTTTTATTTTTTTATATTTAATTAATTTTTTTTTTGTCTTCTCGTTAGAACCATCATCAACAATGATAAGCTCCCAGTTCTTATAGGACTGCTTTAGTATAGAACTCAGCGTAGGAACAATGGTTTTATGACTATTATAATTGGGTAATATTATAGATACCCTAGGTTCTTTCCTCTTTTTCTTTTCGATGAATAATTTCACTTAAAGTATTCACTTAAAATATTGTGGTAAATTTTTGTTAATTTTCTAAGATCTGATAAAGAAACACACTCATCTACTTTATGCATTGTTTTATTTACTAGTCCGAACTCAAGACAAGGAGCAATTTTTTTAATAAAGCGCGCATCTGAAGTACCACCTGTTGTAGAAAAAATAGTATTTTCTTTAGTAATTTTTTTTATAATTTTTTTTGCCATTTGAATTGTAGCTCCAGGTTTTGTTAAAAAAGAATCTCCTGAATTTAAGAATTCAATTTTGAATTTTACTTTATTTTTTTTACAAATTGATTTAATTACAGAATTAATTTTTTTTTTTAAACTAACTGCGGTATGATAGTTATTATATCTAATATTAAATAACATTTTTGCTCTCGCAGGTATTACGTTGTGCGTTTTATTTTCAACATTTATTCCTGTAACCTCTAAGTTTGATGGTTGGAAATGTTTATTTCCTTTATCTAATGGTTTTTCTTTAAGTTTTTTGCAGATAGCGATTAAACTATTTATAGGGTTTTTTGAAAGGTGCGGATATGCAACGTGACCCTGACTGCCTTCAATTTTTAGATTACATGAAAGACTTCCTCTCCTTCCTATCTTAATCATTTCACCTAGTCTATTAGGATTTGTAGGCTCACCAACAATACAGAAATTAATTTTTTCTTTTTTTTTAATCAAATAATCAACTACTTTTTTAGTACCATTAATAGCCTGAGCTTCTTCATCGCCTGTAATTAAAAAACTTATAGACCCATTAATTTTTCTATTATCTTTCAAAAAAGTGTTCACTGCAGACAGAAAACAAGCAATAGAACTTTTCATATCATTTGCTCCTCTACCTATTAAAAAATTATTTTTTACAACAGGTTTAAAAGGGTTAATAGTCCAATCCTTTATATTACCTGGAGGCACAACATCTGTATGGCCTGCGAAGCACAAGTTTGGCTGTATATTGCCGAGTCTTGCATAAAGATTTTTAATAGTTGGATTTTTTTTATCTTTAAATTCTAAAATCTTACAATTAAACCCCAATTGCCTTAATTTTTTTGATAAATAATTTATAGCGCCCGCATCAATTGGGGTAACACTAGGAAATCTAATTAATTCTTTTGATAGTTGTAATTCATCAAATTTTTTCATTATTCTCTCAATAAATCATTAATAGAAGTTTTGCTTCTAGTTTTTTCATCAACTTGTTTGATTATAACTGCGCAGCTTAATGAAGGAGCATTAGGATTTTTCTTGTCTGGCATCGAGCCGGGTACAACCACAGAGTAAGGAGGTATTTTTCCGTAAATAACATCTCCGGTTTGTCTGTTTATAATTTTCGTTGATTGACCAATACACATTCCCATACTAATCACAGAACCTTCTCCCACAATTACTCCTTCGACAACCTCAGACATTGCTCCTAGAAAAACATTATCTTCAATAATAGTTGGTAATGCTTGAGCTGGTTCTAAAACTCCGCCAACACCAGAACCTGCAGAGATATGACAATTTTTACCTATCTGGCAACAGCTACCTGCTCTTGAAAAAGTGTCCATCATTGTGCCTTCATCTATATAGGCTCCAATATTTATAAAACATGGCATTAAAACAACATTCTTTCCAACAAAGGATCCTTTTCTTACTGGAGAATTTGGCACCATCCTAAAACCAGCTTTAACGTGGTCTTCTTTAGTCCATCCAGCAGTTTTTCCTTTTATCAAGTGAGATTTATCATACCAGCTACTATAAGGTCCACTTAAAGCCTCCATATCGTAAATTCTAAAACTTAGCATTATTGCTTTTTTCAAATATTGATGTGTAACCCAGCTACCGTCAATCTTTTCAGCAACTCTTGCTACTCCTGAATCTAAATCAGTTATAGTTTGATTAATTGCATCAATTATTTCTTTATCTGAATTTTTACTTACTTCTTCTTTTTTATCCCAGGCTTGATTTATTATTGTTTCTAACTCATTTTTGCTCATTTATACTCCTTAAAAATTCTGACAGGTTATCTATTCTGTAGTCTATAAAACTTTCATTAGAAAATTCGGCTGCCCAAGGTTCTTCATTTTTAACCCAAGCTGTTTTCATTCCCAATTTATTAGCAGGTTTTAAATTTCTAGCTATATCCTCAATGAATATACAATATTGAGGATCTATTCTATATTTTTCGATAATTTTTTTATATGGGACAATTGAAGGTTTTGGTATAAAATCAGCGTCTACTATATCAAAAACTCCATCAAAAAAATTCTGTATACCAATTCTCTTAGTAACATTTGCAGCATGTGCCTTAGATCCATTAGTAAATATAAACTTTTTTCCTTTTAGATTAGTTAGTTCATTTTGAAGTTTTGAGTCTTCTTTTAAAAAATCTAAATCTACATCATGAACAAACTCTAAAAATTCTTGAGCATCAATTTTATGATTTTTAATCATTCCATTAAGTGTTGTATTATATTCGTGAAAATAATTTTTTTGAATTTTTTTTGCCTCTTCTATTGTCACCTTAAGCTTATCACATATAAAAAATGTCATTTTTTTATCTACTTGATCAAATACTTTTGTGTCTCCCGAGTACAAAGTATTATCGAGATCAAAAAGCCAAAATTTTATTTTTTTTAATTCCTTCATTTTCTTATAAGTGTGCCTGCACCCTCATCAGAAAAAATTTCATATAAAATAGAATGAAGTTTTCTGCCATCAATAATAACAACACCTTTAACTCCATTTTCAATAGCATCGATTGAGTTTAAGAGCTTAGGTATCATTCCACCTTGAACTATATTTTTATTGATTAAGTCTTTTGCTTCATCAGGGTTAATTTCATTAATTAATTTTTTATTTTTATCATAAACACCTGATACATCAGTCATTAACAACAACCTTCTAGACTTTAAACTTTTTGCGATAGCTGCTGCTGCTGTATCTGCATTAATATTATATTTTTCTCCTTCTTTATCTTTACCCATAGGAGAAATTACAGGTATCTTCTGTTGAATTAGAATAGATTGAATTTTATCATTTAATATTTTTTTTGGCCTTCCAACAAAGCCAAGTTTTTTATTTTCCTGTTCTACTATAAAAATGTTGTTTTGGTCAACATTTAGCCCTTCAGACTTACATTCTTTCATTTTTAATTTTTCTACAATCTCAGAATTAAAATCCTTCAGAGCTTTTTCTACTACTCCCATAGTTTGTTTACTGGTAACTCTTAAACCGTTGATAAATTGACTTTCAATATTTAATTTTGCTAGTTCTATTTTTATTCTAGGTCCGCCACCGTGGACAATAATTATAGTTAGTCCTAATTTATAAAGTATGGCTATATCTTCTATAAATTTATTAAATAAATCAGGATCTATTAAAACCTTTCCACCACACTTTATTACTATTTTTTCTTTTCTATACTTGCTTACGTATTTAGGAATTTGAGAAATATCAGGTGCATTTTTGGGCCAAAATTTTTTTAAATTTTCCAGTCTCGCTTCTTTCGAATCCATTTAATTTGTTTTAACAGTTGTTCTTTTCATTATGAACCATTGCTGAGCAATTGTTAAAATGTTGTTAACCGTCCAATAAACCACTAATCCAGATGGAAAAGATGCCAATATTACCGTTAAGAACACGGGAAAGAACATAAATATTTTAGCCTGAATAGGATCAGTTGGAGCAGGATTTAATTTTTGTTGAATAAACATTGTTAGACCCATTAAAATTGGCCAAATACCTATTATCAAAAAACTAGGTGGTGTGAAGGGCAGTAAACCAAAAAGATTAAATATTGTAGTAGGGTCTGATGCAGATAAATCTTTTATCCAGCCAAAGAAAGGCTGATGTCTCATTTCCAATGAAATAAAAAGCATTTTATAGATTGCAAAGAAAAATGGAATTTGTATTAAAACTGGCAAACACCCAGAAGCAGGATTAATTTGTTCTTTTTTGTATAGTGCCATTATAGCTTGTTGAAGTTTAACCTTGTCATCTTTGTGAAGATCCTTAAGTCTCGCCATTTCTGGCTGAAGAGCCTTCATTTTTGCCATTGATTTAAAAGAGTAACTAGCAAGAGGAAAGAAAATCAACCTAATCATTACAGTAATAAGAACAATAGCAATTCCAAAGTTGCCTGTTAGTTTGAACAAGTAGTCAACAGCAAAAAACAGGGGCTTCGTAAAAAAATAAAACCAACCCCAATCAATAATTAAATCTAATTTCTCTATATTTTCGTTTTTTGCATACGCATCTATAGTTTGAACTTCTTTAGCTGCTACAAAAATTTTAATTTCATTATTTACTTTTGAAGAAGGCTCGATAACTTTTGGATTACTTAATAAAAAATTAGCTTTATAGGAATCTTGATATAGAAAAGTAGACTTAAATTTTTCACCAGCCTCTGGTATTAAAGCAGTCATCCAATATTTATCTGTAATACCTATCCACCCTTTACTTGCTTCTCGCACTATTTTTTTCTCTTCTATATCGTCATAATCATCTTCTTTAAGCTCTTCATCTAAGACAGCGATAAAACCTTCGTGTAGAATATAAAAACCTTTTAAGTCGTCAGGTATATTCTTTCTTGTTAGTTGAGCATAGGGATACAATTTAACTTGTTCTAGAGAATTATTTTTTACTTCTTGATTAATTTTAAAAAGGTAATTGTCATCTATTTCTATTTTTTTTCTAAAAATAAGATTTGAACCATTATTCCATTCTAGCGTTACAGGATTATTAACAGATAAAAATTTATTACCTACAACACTCCAAATACTTTTGTTGGTAGGAACTTTAATTTTATTTCCTATACTTGCCCAGCCTGATTCCGCAAAGTATTCATTTTTAGTTTCCTTAGGATTTAGAAACTTTACAATATCATTTGATTTTATATCTACTTTATAATTCTTAAAAGATAAATCATCTATTGTTGCGCCCACAAGTGAAATTGAACCTTTAATTTTTTTATTTTCTAACAAAATTCTATTTGTTTTTTTTAGAGAATTTTTTCTTGAAATATTTTTTTTTATAACCGTTCCATCAATACTTGGGACAATACTATTTTCTATTACATTCTCCCCAATCTGACTATTTGAATTTTTTTTATTTTTTATGTCAGCAGGTTGAGGAGAGTCGACAAAGGCTGACCAGAAAAGCAGTACGGACATAGATAGTGCTATAGCTATGAATACATTTTTATTTTCCATTTAGTTTAATTTCTTTCGATTTATATTTTTAACTGGAACTAGATCTATTCCATCTGCCCCGCCTAAAATTTTTATGGGATGGCAACGTATAATTCTTTTTAAACTATACACGCCACCTTTAATTAAACCATACTCCTTAAGTGACGTGGCACAATACTCTGAACAAGTAGGTAGAAATCTACACTTGACACCAAGTAGAGGAGAAATAAAAAAATTATAAAATTTTATTAACATCAAAATTATAAAAATTAAAATTTTTGAGATTACAGCCTCAAAACTTCTCAAAGCTTTTCTGCATTGTTGAAAATAGAATTTTATGGTCTTTTTCATAGGCTTTTGATTTTCCAAAAACTATATAAGTATAATTAGTATTAATTGCACCTTTTATTTTTAAAAGTTTGTGTACTATAGCTCTTAATCTACGTCTAATTTTGTTTCTTTTCACAGCATTACCAATTTTTTTTTTCATAACAAAACTGATATGTAGTAAATTTTTATTTTTTGAAGAAATAAAATTTTTAGCGGCAAAAATTGAAAAGAAATCTGAATGAATTTTCTTTTCTTTTAAGGCTAATTTAAAGTGGTTATTTTTTTTTAGACTCTCTAGCTTAATCATCAAGAATTAAGTCGAAATAGTTTTACGCCCTTTGGCCCTTCTTCTTGCAATTAATTGTCTACCAGCTTTAGTAGCCATTCTAGACCTAAATCCATGTCGTCTTTTTCTAACTAAGTTGCTAGGTTGATAAGTTCTTTTCATAAAATAACATTCGTTATATAGTTAATTATATTAGATAAGTACAGCTAAAACAGACAAATGAATTTAAATTTAAAACTGCTTCTAGGAACCATATATCTTATTTGTTTTTCTGCTCTAATGTTCATTATTTTTTCAAATTTTGATTTTAAAGATTTAACTGATGTCAATCTCTTTAAAAACAATCAAGAATTATTAAATAATTTCAAATTAGAAAATAAATTATTAACTTTAGTCCTATTTTCAATCTTCACTATTGTCTGGACTCTTTTACTTGGCTTCGGTTCCCCTTTGGCATTATTTGCAGGTTTTGTATTTGGTAAATGGTTAGGAACTTTAATCACAGTTGTGTCATTATCAATTGGAGCTACTTTACTTTATTATGTAGCAAACTTCTTTTTTAGAGATTTTATTAAAAATAAATTTTCCTTAAAAATAGAAAAATTTATTAATTTATTTAATAAAAACGATTTTTTGTATTTTACACTATTCAGATTTACGGGGGGAGGAATGCCATTCGCAATTCAGAATATTATTCCTGTAATCTTTGACATGAAAATAAAAAAATATTTCTTTTCAACCTTCATAGGCATAATACCGGGCATATTTATAATAAATTCATTAGGCGCAGGTGTTGGAAATTTTATTCTTAGAAATGATCTAATAGTCTGGGCTGATTTAATTAAAGATCCTGAAATATATTTTCCAATTTTAATTTTTATTGTAGTATTAGCATTAGCAGCATTTTTAAAAAAAATTTTTTTCAATAATAAAATTTCTACAAAGAAGTAGTAAATTTTTTTTTTAAAATTTATCATGAATTTAAAAAATAATTTATACCTAGAACCAAGCCCATATCTTCAGCAACATAAAGATAACCCTGTTCATTGGCAGACATGGAACAAGAACTTACTTGACTATGCTAAAATAAATAAAAAACCAATTTTACTAAGTATTGGTTACTCAAGTTGTCATTGGTGCCATGTAATGGAACACGAAAGTTTTGAAGATGATGAAACTGCAAGTCTTATGAATAATTATTTTTTGAATGTAAAAGTTGATCGAGAAGAAAGACCCGACATAGACTATGTTTTTCAAAGCTCATATCAACTTTTTAATCAATCAGGAGGTGGTTGGCCCCTAACAATGTTCTTAGATGAAAATGCCGTGCCATTTATGTCAGGAACTTATTTTCCAAAAATAAGCTCACATGGTCTGCCATCATTTAAAGAAGTCATTTCAAAAGTAGGAGAAACTTATATCGAGCAAAGAGATGAAATTATAAAACAGTCTCATATTGTTTCTAAAAGTCTAGAACTTAAAAAATCTTTAGTACTCAACCAAGATCTTGAATCAATTTTATCGAATACGATGTCTAGCTTAGATGAAGTAAAAGGGGGATACAAAGGTTCACCAAAATTTCCCCTATTTAACATACATGATGTTTTATTATTCTTTTTTAAGAAAACAAAAAAATTAGATTACCTTAAACCTGTAGAATTAATTTTAAAACAGCTTTGTGCTCAGGGGATATATGATCACGTTGAAGGTGGTATCTCTAGATATACTGTAGATGAAAACTGGACAATCCCCCACTTTGAAAAAATGTTATATGACAATGCTCAATTTGTCTTGTTATTATCAAAATACCTGAAAATAAAAAAAAATGAATATTTTGAAAAAAAAATTATTCAAACGATTGATTTTATTAATAAAAATTTTTCCAACCTAAGCAACAAATTACTAGGCTCAGCTTATGATGCTGATAGTGACGGGGAAGAGGGAAAATATTACGTTTTCAGCTATGATGAGTTAAAAAAAATTAAGGATATAGATCAATATTTTGAAATAAAACCAGAGGGTAATTGGGAAAATAAAATAATTTTAAAAGAAATAAAAACACCACCAGAAATAATTATTCTTGAATTAAAAAAATTAAGAAAAAAAAAAATTAAACCATTTTTTGATAGTAAGATTCAATTAGACTTAAATTGCCTTTGGGTCAGTGCCTTAGTATCGGCTGAACAGGTAATGCCAAAAAATAACTTTTTAAAAATTGCTGAAACCTATTGTAAAAATTTGGAGAAAATTTTTTTTAACAAAGAAAAATTACAACACACGACGCTCAAGTTAGAAGTTTTTTTAGAAGATTACGCATATAGTATAGCTATGTTCTTAGATCTCTATGATCAAACCTTAATACCTAATTATCTATTTAAGGCAAAGGAATTGTGCAAAGAAACAATTGAACTTTTTTATATAAAAGAAAAATCGATATTTCAAAAAAATGTAGTTGCAACTAATGATCTTTTTCACAAACCAATAGATATAAGTGATGGCAATATACCTAATGGTAACTCAATTATGCTATTAAATTTTTCCAGGCTAAGAATGAAAAATGAGGCGGTAGAACTTTCTAATAGTCTGAATGGCTATTTAAATGTTTATAAATCATCGATGGCCAGTGCTATAAAATCAATCGATTATTTTAACACGATTGAATTTGATAAAAATTGTACTGAGCAAGGATGTCGATAGAAAGATGAAAAAAAACTTTTTTAGTTGGGTTATATGGCTGGTTTTAGTAATTATTTGGAATTTCTACTATCCAGAAGCGAAACCTATTCATGATGTTTTAGTTGCTGCCATCCTGTCTTTAATTTTTATTTTGATAAAAAAGATAAAATAAACAAGATGTTTATAAGTTAAGTCGAACGGTCTACTTTCCATTAGTCTTAAAATATCACCTCAAAACAGACGTGTATATTTCTCGTAAAATTAGAATTACTATTTTATTAGAGACTTGCATAATTTCAATCAACGAAGTAAAATTAGATAAACTGCAGGAGCTCAAATGGGTATTCACTACGATTATAAATCTACAAGAAATGAAAAAGCCATGAAAAAAGAGGCTAAGAGAAAAGCACGTATTGAAGAGAGAAGAGCCAAAAAAGGTAATGATTCTCAAAACAATAGTGAAAAAAAAATGCATGATTTAGATAAGCCCATTACCCTTGAAGATTTAACAAATCCTGATAAAGAATAAATAAAATGTGTAGAGTTCGAGATCAAAAAAGTACTCGGCTTATTAAACGTGAAATTGCCTTAAGAACTAACCTAAAAAAAAGAAAAAAGTTTAAAGAAAAAATTAAAAAAAATGAGCGTACTTTCAGATAGATGGATTAAGAAAATGGCCAAAGAAAAAGGTATGATTAAACCCTTTGTCTCAAAACAAGTTAGAAAAGGTAAAATATCTTTTGGCCTATCTTCGTATGGTTATGACGCAAGAGTTTCAAATGAATTTAAAATTTTTACAAATGTAAACTCAGGTATTGTTGACCCTAAGTTGTTTAAAAAAGAAAGTTTTGTTACAAAAATTAGTAAGGAGTGTATTATTCCACCAAATTCTTTTGCTTTAGCTCGAACAATGGAATATTTTAAAATCCCTGATGATGTACTTGTTATCTGTCTTGGTAAATCGACATATGCACGATGTGGAATTATAGTTAATGTTACCCCTCTGGAGCCAGGCTGGGAAGGACATGTAACACTTGAGTTTTCTAATACTACTCCATTACCAGCAAAAATATATGCCAACGAAGGAATAGCACAGTTCATATTTATCAAAGGCAATGAAAAACCTCAAGTAACTTATGCCAACCGAAAAGGCAAATACATGAAACAAAGAGGCGTTACTCTGCCAAAGGTTTAAATCAATTATTATTGATGCAAAAACTTATTATCAAAGGCCAAAAAACATTATCAGGTTCTATAAAGATTTCAGGATCAAAAAATGCTTCCCTGCCAATACTAGCAGCTACAATTCTTACCGATAAACCATTAGTTTTAAAGAATATTCCTTTAGTACAAGATGTATATACAATGATAAATTTATTAAAATTTATTGGTTTACGAATAGAAATTTCAAAAAAGACTAATACTTTAAAAATTTTAAATAATAAAAAGCTAAAGACATTTGCTCCGTACAATTTATTAAAAACCATGCGTGCAGGAGTTTTAGTGCTCGGGCCATTGTTGGCCAGATACAAACAAGCAAAAGTATCATTACCAGGTGGCTGTGCGATAGGAGCAAGGCCAGTTAATCTGCATTTATTTGCTTTAGAAAAACTTGGAGCAAAAATTAAAATTAAAAATGGATATATATACGCATCTGCTAAAGATGGGCTAAAAGGTAATATTATAAAATTTCCATCCATCTCAGTTGGTGCAACAGAAAATGCTATTTTAGCTGCGGTAAGCGCAAAAGGGAAAACGATTATATCTAACTGTGCTATTGAACCGGAGATTCAAGACATGATTCTTTTTTTAAAGAAAATTGGTTGTGATATTAATTTTATTGGTAAAAGAAAAATATTAATTATTGGTACAGATCAGTTTAGGAAAGCAGATCATGAAATAATTTTTGACAGGATTGAGCTAGGCACTTATTTAATAGCTGGAGCCTTAATAGGAAAACAAATTATTTTAAACAAGGTAAATCCCACAGTTATAGATACTGAAATTAAAATTATGAAAAAAATGGGTGTTAGTATGAAAATTGAAAAAAATAGAATTACAGTTTTTGGGTCTAAAAAAATAAATAGTATTAGCATCAAAACCGAATCCTACCCTGGCTTTCCTACTGATTTACAAGCTCAAATTATGGTTCTAATGTCTAAAGCAACAGGAACATCAAAAGTAAAAGAAAGTATTTTTGAAAACAGGTTTATGCATGTGCCAGAATTAAAGAGAATGGGAGCTAAAATAAATATCAAAAATAACATAGCAACTATTAACGGTCCAACCAATTTATACGGAGCTGAAGTCATGGCTACTGACCTCAGAGCTTCGGTAAGCCTAGTTTTAGCTGCTCTAGTAGCTGATAAAAAAACTATAATTAATAGAGTATATCACTTAGACCGTGGGTACGAAAATCTAGAAAAAAAATTAAAAAAATGCAAGGCTAGCATCATTAGAACTTAAAATGAAAGTTACAAATTTAAAATTATTAGCCACATCTGATAAAGATCTAAGAGTTATCGCTGCTCATTTACAAGATTCTATTGTCTCAACAAAAGATATCGCCAATTTAAAAAAAAATAAAATTTTTTTAATTCAGCTAAATAGGTTTATGTGGGAGGATGTAGAAAAGGGAGTTTTTAGAAAAAACAAAAGAATAAGAACGGTGTTAAAATTTGATAATGTTAAAAGTGTTTTGTCTAAAAATATTAAAATAAAAAATAATAAAGAATTTTTAGATTTTTTAACCATTGAAAGTAATTTACTGCCTGATAAAAGCTATGAAATTAAATTAATTTTTTCTGGAGATGCGATAATTAAAGTAACCTCTGAAGTTATCGAAGTAACTTTAGATGACCAAGGTTCTTCATGGGAAAGTAAAACAGAACCAAAACACAACTTTTTATAATGCTCAGATTAATAAAGTCAAATCAAAAAAATTTTTTATCAAAACTTGATTTTATTTTAAATAAAAGAAAATTAAAAAACTCTAATGTAGATTTGAAAATAAAAGTTATAATAAAAGATATAAAAAAAAATAAAGATCTGGCTTTAATTAAGTATGAAAAAAAATTTTCAAAGTTTGAAAATATTTCATTAAATAATATTAAATTTACCAAAAAAGAAAAAGATAAAATAATAAAAAAACTAGACAGAAAAACAAAAGCATCTATCGATTTAGCTTATAATAGAATTTTTAATTTTCATAAAAAACAAAAATTATCTTCCTTTAGTTTCACAGATAGATTCAAAAATACATTTTCCTATAAATCTAACGCAATAGATAAAGTAGGCGTCTATGTTCCGGGTGGATTAGCTAGTTACCCGAGTTCCGTTCTTATGAATTGTATTCCGGCAATAGTAGCTGGTGTAAAAAATATATACATGTCAACGCCATGTATGAGTACAAACTATAATCCAGCAGTGATATATGCTGCAAAAAAATGTAAGGTAAAAGAAATCTATAAAATAGGTGGCGCTCAAGCTATAGCAGCAATGGCCTACGGAACTAAGACTGTAGTTAAAGTAGATAAAATTGTAGGACCAGGTAACACTTATGTAGCTGCTGCTAAAAAACAAGTTTTTGGAGATGTGGGAATTGACATGGTAGCTGGACCTTCTGAAGTAACAATAGTTGCTGATAAATGGTCAAAGCCTGATTGGGTAGCAGCCGATCTAATAGCACAAGCAGAACATGACGAAAGCGCTCAATCCATAGTTATATCTGATGACATTAAGGTGATTAATAAAATCAATTATTTTTTAATAGAGCAGTTAAAAACTTTGCCCAAAAAAAAAATAGCATCTAAAAGTTTGAAAAATTTTGGTTTATCAATATTAATAAAAAATAAAAAACTATTATCAGACACCATTAATCTAATTGCGCCAGAACACTTAGAAATTTTATCTAAAAACCCCAATCAAATTCTAAAGAGCATTAAAAATGCTGGGTCAATATTTTTAGGTCAGTACTCTCCAGAAGCTATAGGTGATTATTTAGCAGGTCCAAATCATGTTTTACCAACATCAGGTTCTGCAAGGTTTTCATCTGGATTGTCAGTTTATGATTTTTTAAAAAGATATTCGATAATAAAAATGACCAAATCAGGTATTGAAAGATTAGGAACATCAGTTATAAATCTAGCTAAATATGAAAATCTTGAGGGTCACGCAAATTCAATTCAAATAAGATTAAAAAAAGGAAAAAAATAATTGGCTAAACAAGAGACATTAGAATTCAAAGGCAAAGTAACAGAAATTTTACCTAACGCAATGTTCCGTGTAAAACTTGAAAACAACCATGAAATTTTAGCTCATACAGCTGGAAAATTGAGAAAGAATAGAATAAGAGTTTTAACAGGCGATAATGTGCAGGTGGAAATGACACCTTACGATCTAACTAAAGGTAGAATAACTTTTAGATTTTAGGCCTTGTAGCTCAGTAGTAGAGCAGTACCCTGAAAAGGTATGTGTCGTTTGTGCGATTCAAACCAAGGCCACCACTCTAAACCTCGTATCATTATTTTTAAAATTTGATAAATATAACTAAGATGAATAAAAATATTGGTATTGTCTGGTTAAGAAACGATTTTAGAATATTAAAAAATGATGCTTTGTCCTATGCATCTCAAAATCATGAGCATGTATGTGCCTTATACATTTTCAAGAAAAAAAATTTTACAAAAAGATCAGCCCAACTTTGGTGGCTTTACCATTCACTTAAAAATTTTAAAAAAAAATTAAATCAACTTAACATAAATCTAGAGATAGTAGATTCGGACTCTTACAACGAAATTTTTAAAAAAATTATAACAAAAAAAAATTTTTCGATTTATTGGAATAAAGTTTACGAACCTAACTTCCTGCTATTTGATAAGAAATGCTCTAATTTATTAGAGTCAAAAAATATTAATTTTAAAATATTTAAAGGCAATCTTTTAAATGAGTCTCACGAAATAAAAAAAAATGACAATACTCCTTATAAAGTCTTTACACCTTTTTGGAAAATGGCTGAGAAATTTTATTTAGATAAAGGGTTTGTTAATAAACAAAAAATTAATATTAAAGAAAAAAAAATTAATTTTTTAGGTCAGTCAATAAACTTAGAATCTATATTATCAAAAAAAAAATGGCACTTAAATTTCCACAAATTTTGGAACCCCTCTGAAGAAACAGCTTTAGAAAATATAAAATATTTTATAAAAAATAATTTATCTAGCTATGGAGATAATAGAGATATTCCAGGCATTGAAGGCACGTCTAAAATTTCTCCCTATTTAGCGTTTGGTCAAATTCACGTCGAAACTATTTGGGAAGAGTGTCAAAAAATTAGAATTAAAAACAATGGTTATAGAAAATACATAAATGAGCTTGGGTGGAGAGAATTTAGCCACAGTTTAATTAATTATTTTCCAGAAATGTTAAGGGGTAATTTAAGGAAAGAATTTAATCATTTTCCTTGGCAAGAAAATCAAAAATATCTGGATGCATGGAAACAAGGAAAGACGGGGTATCCAATTGTAGATGCTGGGATGCGAGAATTATATGAAACTGGATGGATGCATAATCGAGTAAGAATGGTTACAGCTTCTTTTTTAGTTAAACATCTTAGAATACACTGGCAAGAAGGTGAAAAATATTTTAGAGATTGTTTGTTAGATTTTAACGAAGCAAATAACATCGCTGGCTGGCAATGGGTTGCTGGTTGTGGTGCAGATGCAGCCCCATATTTTAGAATTTTTAACCCTATACTCCAAGGAGAAAGATTTGACCCGTTAGGCAACTATATAAAAAAATGGCTACCAGAATTATCTAATATCCCCAAAAAATTTATCCATAAGCCATGGGAACTAACTGTAAAGATTGAAAATTTTGAATTAGGAAAAACTTATCCAAAACCTATTGTTGTTCACGAAGAAGCAAGAAAAGCTGCACTTGAGGCTTTTCAAAAAATTAAAAAATAAACTATATAGATCCACAGCAGTGCTTATATTTTTTACCCGAACCACATGAGCACTTATCGTTTCTTCCTACTTTTTTATTTTGAACAGAAGGTAATATGTTAGTCTCTTCTTCTTTTCGATCTTTAACAACAACATTTAAGTTTAATAAAAATTTTATAACATCAACTTTTATTTTTTCTAGAAGACCCTCAAAAAGACCAAAAGCTTCTTTTTTAAATTCAGACAAGGGATCTTTTTGACCATAACTCCGAAGCCCAACAACTTGTCTGAGTTGTTCAAGATATTGCAAATGTGACCTCCAAGAAAAATCTATAATTTGTAAAAAAATTTTTTTCTCAATACTATTATTTTCATCTATTCCAATTAAATTAATTCTTTCTTGATGCTTTGATTTAAAAAGATCTTTGAATTTCTTAGAAAATTCATCATTAGTTTTATTGGTTAATTCTACTAGCTCACTATCATTTAGTATATTTCCTGAAATATTCTTTATAGCATTTAAATAAATAGTTTTATCATTTGATTTTTCATAATTATTTTTTACCTTTATTAAATCCTGAACTATTTCATCAAGGAAAGAATTTAGTGTTTCGGAAATAATTTCACTTTTAAGTATTTTTAATCTTTGGCTAAAAATTACTTGTCTTTGGTCATTCATGACATCATCAAATTTTATCAATGTTTTTCTAATATCAAAGTTTCTACCCTCAACTTTTTGCTGAGCCCTTTCCATTGCTTTGTTTATCCAAGGGTGGTCAATTGACTCATTTTCCTTAAGTCCTAATTTTTTTAACATCCCGTCTATAGAACTGGCACCAAAAATTCTCATTAATTCATCTTCAAGGCTAATATAAAAAATTGAACTACCCGGATCCCCCTGTCGACCAGATCTTCCCCTTAACTGATTGTCTATTCTTCTACTTTCGTGTCTTTCTGTTCCTACAATATAAAGTCCACCATTTAATTTTACTTTTTCTTTATCTTCTTTAATTTGAGATAGTTCTTTTTGATTATCTTCGTCTTTAAAATCCTTATTACCGCCAAGCTGAATATCAGTACCTCTTCCCGCCATATTTGTTGCTATTGTAATAGCACCAATTTTACCAGCTTCTGCAATTATTTTTGCTTCTTTTTCATGTTGCTTCGCATTCAAGACATTATGTTTTATTTTTTTTTCAAATAAGTTTTTAGAAATTCTTTCTGATTTTTCTATACTTGTTGTACCAACTAAGACAGGTTGCCCCTTGGCATGACAGTCTATAATTTTATTCGTTATAGCTAAATATTTTTCTTTTTCAGTTCTAAAAATCTGATCATTAAAATCTTTCCTAACCATAGGTCGATTTGTCGGCACTGAAACTACATTTAATTTATAAATGTCATAAAACTCCTCCACTTCTGTTAATGCCGTTCCAGTCATTCCAGAAAGTTTTTGATATAAGCGAAAATAATTTTGGTAAGTGATAGAGGCAAGTGTTTGATTTTCCTCTTGTATATCTACTTTTTCTTTTGCCTCTATAGATTGATGTAGTCCATCAGAAAATCTTCTACCATCCAAAACTCTTCCAGTAAACTCATCAATAATTTGAATCTTTCCATCTCTAATAATGTAGTCAACATCTTTGTTAAATAAAAAATTAGCCTTTAATGATTGATTTACATGATGAACAAGATTTAAATTTTGAGGATCGTAAAAATTATTATTTTTTAAAATACCATCTTGTATTGCTAATCTTTCAATTTTATCTATACCAGCATCAGTCAAAATAGCATTTTTATTTTTTTCATCAATTTCATAATCTAGTTTTTGAAGTTTATTTATAAATTTATTAGATAATAAATAATAATCACTCTCACTCTCACTTCTGCCTGATATTATTAGTGGAGTTCTAGACTCATCAATTAATATACTGTCGACTTCATCTACAATACAATAGTGATGTTCTCTTTGCACCATTTCAGAAATATCATATTTCATGTTATCGCGTAAATAATCAAAACCTAATTCATTATTAGTTGCGTAAGTGATGTCGCGAAAATAGTTTTCCTTTCGCTGTAAATCATCCAGTTCATTTGTAATGCAGCCTGTAGTTAAACCTAAAAAGTTAAATACTTCACCCATCCACTTGGAATCCCTTTTAGCTAAATAGTCATTAACAGTTACAATATGTACACCATTACCCGTCAATGCATTTAGATAAGCAGGTAAGGTTGACACTAATGTTTTGCCTTCACCAGTCTTCATTTCAGCAATCTTTCCTTCATTTAGAAAAATCCCCCCCATTAATTGGGCATCATAATGTCTTTCATTTAAAACACGACTTGCAGCCTCTCTTACAAGAGCAAAACTTTCTGGAATTATAGACACTAACTTCCTACCATCTTGAAGGTTCTTTTTTAAAAGATGTGTTTTAGCTTTGAATTCTTCATTTTTTAGGTTTTTGAAGTTTCGTTCTTGATTATTGATTTCATCAACCAAAGGCTGAATTCTAACCAATTCTTTTTGGTTGCCAGATTTGAAAATTTTATTTAATGCTTTTGAAAATAAATTCATGTTAGTAGATTTGTAGCTTTATTCTTAGTACTCTATATATGTATTTATAATTTAAATTAAACAACAATTATGAAAATAAATATAAAAAATCTCTTTGGAACAACCAAAAAAAGATCCAAAATGGGTGACTTCCAAGAACTTAAACACATCGAGGGCCTACAAGTATCCTCTGTTTCTGCCAATCTTTATAAAGATGAAAGAGAGGATCTCTCACTATTTTACTTTCCGGAAGGCGCTAACTATGCGGTAGCTTACACAAAAAGTTCAATCGTGTCAGAATCTATAAATTGGAATAGAGAAAATACAAAAAACAATATAAAGGCGCTGCTTGTAAACACTAAAAATGCAAACACTTTTACCGGCGACCAAGGCTTAAGCGGTTTAGACGAAATAGCAAAAAAATTAATTATTATTTTAAGAGATCTAGAAATAAAAAATGGATATGAAAAAAGTAAAATTAAAGATTTATTATTTGCCTCTACAGGCGTCATTGGAGAAAAGTTTCCCACAGAAAAGATATTAGCAAGCATTCCAAATTTAGTTGAAAATATAAGGATCAATCAAAATAAA
>Ga0307986_10000210_pt1 | contig 43982 bp, 39 predicted proteins | sample EllFjometageno82_FD_203170 | JGI IMG/M metagenome (GOLD analysis project Ga0307986, IMG submission 203170) | Marine microbial communities from Ellis Fjord, Antarctic Ocean - #82 | ecosystem: Environmental > Aquatic > Marine > Unclassified | place: Southern Ocean | collected 2014-10-09 | reverse complement strand
TGCTGTAGCTGATTTTAAATGAACAATATTAATGAGTTTATCAATCAGAAGCATTGGCTCTCTATGTGGAAGCAAACTTTCTATTTTTTTTCTATCTATTGAATTATTCATTTTTTTAAATTTTTTAAAAAATTTTTTAAAGGTACTGCAGGATATCCCATTACAATGGTTCCATCTTTTATATCTTTCACCACACCGCTTCCACCTCCAATTTTAACATTGTTTCCTATCTTTAAGTGCCCTGAAACTCCTGCTTGCCCACCTATAGAAACGTTATTACCTATAGTTGAACTCCCAGCAAAACCAACTTGCCCCGCAACCATACAATTACTGCCAATCTTAATGTTATGCGCAACATGAACTTGGTTATCCAAGAAAGTGTTTTTACCAATTTCAGTATCATTCATTGATCCTCTATCTACGGTACAATTAGCTCCTATTTCGGCATTGTCACCTATTATTACTTTGCCTATATGTGGAAATCTAAGGTTTTTTTCTTTTAAAGGGATAAATCCAAAGCCTTTCAAGCCAATTTTACAACCATCTTGTATAATAACGTTATTTCCAATTATAGAATTTCTTATTACAACCTGTGAACCGATTATACAATTGCTTCCTATTGAAACGTTCTGTTCGATTATAGAATTACTTCCAATGAAAGTATTTTTTCCTATTTTACAATTTTTCCCAACTAAAACGTTATTTGCAAAAATTACTTTTGGGTAACTTGATTTTTTTGGTTTTTTTAATGATTTATCTGGAATGTCTAAATCTGCATTGGGGTAGAACTTTTTGGTAATGTTGCAAACAGTAAAAAGGACATTTTCAACTAATATAGATTTGCAGCTTTTTGGTAAATAATTTTTTAATTTTTCAGTTGTTATGCAGTAAGAGGCTTTTGTTGATTTTGCAAAGTTTGTATACACAATACTATCAAAAAATGTTACATCCTCGCTTGTGGCTTTCTCTAAGCTTTTAACATCATAAATTTTTTTTTTTTCTAAATTCAGTCTGGGGAATAAATCGTTGAGCAAGAAAGGTCCATCTCGCTTAAAGAAAATATTCTTGTTCATTAAAATTAGTTTATTTTTATAGACGGAGCTTCTTTGTTTAAGATGCTTATTATCTGATTTGTTATATCTAATTCAACGTCACCTAATACTACAATTTTCTTATCTACTATTATTCTAATTTTTTTCTCTTCCATATATTTTTTTATAATTGGATTTACCACTTTTAGTAAAGATAACTTAGCATCATTTCGTGACTTTGCAATAACACTAAAAGATTTTTGTTTATTTTTTTGAAGTACAGAGACTTTTTTTCTAAGTAAATCAACTTTTTTTTGATAGTCGGTTTGAGTTATTATCTTTCTTTGCGCTATAATTTCATTTTCTTCTTTTCTAATTTCATCTTCTTCTTTCTTAAATTTTATTGTTTCACTTTCAAATTTTTTTTTTAGTTTTACTTGTGCTTCTGACCCAGCCTTACTGCTATTCAAAACTTTAGTAAAATCTATAAAGTAAGTATCACTAGCAAAAGAAGCTGAAGAACTAAGTAAAATAAGTAAAATAAGTAGGGTAATTTTTTTCATGTTCTTGTTATAACCTAAAATGTTGTCCCTAGTCTAAAGTTAAAAGTTTCCGTAATATCTGTAGTAGCTTTTGCTACGTTTTGTGAAAAAATAAACGTCATAGGTCCTACTGGAGAAATCCAACTAGTATTTATTCCTGCTGTAGATCTAACTTTATTGGAATCGTCAATTGTTTTGTCGTAGTCAACACCCCACATATTTCCAACATCTAAAAATAAGCCTATGTCAGTTCTTGTACTTTCAGGTAGGAAGTTTGGCAAACTCACTTCTAGGTTTGATGCCCACACATAATTGGCACCTACGTAGTCAATTCCATCTTTTGGTCCAAGCTGTCCAGCTTTAAAACCTCTCAACCTACCAGCTGGCACAAATAATCTTTTACTAAGTCTTACATCTTCATCGCTCAAACCATTTATGGCAGAAGCAAAAATTTTAAAAGCTCCTATAGCATCAGGACTTAGGGTTTTGTAAGATGTGAACAAATAATTATTTTTTATATACGGCGAGTCAGCGTAAACTGGTACTGCTTGGCTGAAACTTGATAAATATCCACTTGTAGGTGCGAATACCCTGTCTCTATTATCTAGTGATATACGATAGTCGAAACTTAGATCAGAAAAAGTTCCTTTTTGTTTTTTTAAAGATTCTGAAGCATCACTTTTTACAGTCAGTTTATCATGACTAAAAGATAATGTAGGTGCCAAATATATGTTCTTATACTGTTCAAAACTAGTACCTATACCTGTTTTAATTATATTGTTTTTATATCCAGAATCACTTTTGTTATTATTTGTGTTTCTTACAAAATAACGAAGAGAATTACCTGAAAAATTGTAATTTGGATCATTAACATCAATACCGCCAGTAAAACTGTCAGCACTAATATCAATACTAGTTGAAACACCAACACCTTTTCCTAGCCAGTTATTTTCTTTAACAACGAAAGCAAAGTTAGCTCCATTGGTACCGATACCAGCACCTGCACTAATTTCTCCAGTTGGTTTTTCTTCTACAACGATTTCAATAATTTTTTGGTTTTTTTGGGTACCTTCTTTGATAGTTTTTGTTACTGAACTAAATATATTTTTTGCTTTTAGTTTAGCAACAGACTGATCAAGTTTTAAAGCGTTGAAGGGATCTCCTTCGTCTAGCAACAATACTGACCGAAGAACAGACTCGTCTGTTACCTCGTTACCTAGAATATTTACTCTTTCTACTAATTCTTTGCTTCCTTCGAAAACATTAATTTTAATTTCAATAGTTTCTCCTTCTAAAATTTCATTAACAGAGTGTTCTATGAATTGGAGGTCATTATTTGCAATTAAAAGATCTAGTTCGTCTAGCAATTTTTTTACCTTGAATGGAGAATAATAGCTACCTAACATTTTAGAAAAATATTTTTTTAATGGCAAAAAAGTTTTTTTATCTAAAACATTACTTACGTTGGTAGAAATCTTAGTGACTCTATAGCGTGTGCCAGCGTTAATGGTGTAGGTAAGTGTTGTCATGTTTTCACTACTCACTTCTGCGTTATTGGATAAAACTTGAACATCGTAGTAACCTAAAGCTTTATAGTAATTAACCAATAATCTTTTATCTAACTCTATATTGTTTGAATTTAAAAAAGTATTTTTAGATAAAACCTTCCAAAATTTTTTTTCTTCTGAGGCAATAACATCTCTCAATCTTTTTTCTTTAATTTTTTTATCTCCAATAAAGTTAATTTTACGAATATTCGTTTTTTTTCCTTTGTCTAAAAAATAAATAAGATTAATTCTATTTTCGTCAAATCTTTCTATCTTGCTGTCAACGTCGGAAAAGTTAAAGCCCATGCTTGCGTATATTTTTTTTATTGTATCTACATCTTCTGTTAATTTACTTTTTATAAACGATCCTTTTTCTTTTATTTGAAGCAGCTCGAGAACTTTTTCTTTTATGTTTTTTGATTTTTCTCCACGTAGGTCGATAAAATTAACAACGGAATATTCTTTAACATTAATATTTAAGGTGCCATTATTTAGAGAAATTTTAACATCTTCGAAAAATTCAGTTTGATATAAATTTTTTAAAATCTTATTCACGTCAAAAGTTGAGTAATCCTTATTTATATTAATTTCTCCATAAACTTTGATGGTCTCCTGGCTTATTCTATTGTTGCCAGTTACGATTAATTTTTTAATAATTTCAGCAGAAAGATTAAAATTTAAAAATAAACAGAAGAGAAAAATATATTTAAGCATTTAACTATTTTTTTTTATAATTTTATAAGCAAGTTGTCTTGCCCATTTATCAATTTTATAAATATTTTTTATACTATTGGAAGACATATTTGAAGTTTTTATATAGTCTTTATCTTTTAAAACAAGTTTCAAATATGCTGAAATATCATTAAAATGTATATGATTTTTTAAAAATTCATCAACAAATATTTCATTTGTTGCATTTATAATTACTGTAGCAGATTCACTATTATCTATTTCAGGAATTAGTTTTAAAGTCGTAAATTTTTCTTTATCTGCTGGTAAAAAATCTAAGTTTTTTATGGTTAAATTTTTTTTATTTTTTTTAAAATATTTTAGGTAATTAAGGTTGCTTTCAAACAAGGCATTAAAAATTGGAATTTTCATATCAGCTTCATGATACAAAAAATATGTTGTACCATTCTTAAACTTAACAATTGCATGAACTAATGACTGCGGATGAATTATAATTTCATACTTATTCGGATCAAAAGGAAATAATTTAAAAGCTTCTGCTAACTCTAAAACTTTATTCATTAGTGTTGCTGAGTCGACAGATATTTTTTTTCCCATCTTCCATTTTGGATGCTTAATTGCATCTTTAGGCGTTATGTTTTTAAATTTATTTTTTGGTAAGTGCAAGAACGGACCACCAGAAGCAGTAATATAAATTTTATCTATTTCGGCATTTGTACTTTGTTTTGTTAACTCTGAAATAGAAAAATGTTCTGAATCTATTGGAACAATCTTTGTGTTAAATTTTTCTGCATCTTTTTTAATTAATTGCCATCCACATACAATAGATTCTTTATTCGCAAGAAGAACTTTTTTACTCAGTTTTATAAAAGCCAATGTTGGTTCAAGACCAGCAATGCCTGGTATTGCTGAAACTGTGACGTCGATTTTCTTAATTTTTTTATCTATATTAGAAATATTATTTAAAATTATTATATTTTTTGTTTTATAGTTTTTTTTTATTTTATTAAAAACTTTTAAATTACTAATCACTACTACTTTAGGTCTAAAAAGTTTAATTTGTAAAATAATTTTTGAATAATTAGAATTAGCTACAATCAAAACTACTTTAAATTTTTTTGTTTTTTTTACAATCTCGAGTGTCGACTTGCCTATAGATCCTGTCGAACCAAGTAACGCTATCGTTTGCATTCTATATTAAACCTATTTTTTTAAGTGCAAAACTAAAAATTAAAACAAAAATTAAACCATCTATTCGATCGAGTACGCCGCCATGGCCTGGTAATATATTGCTCATATTTTTTACATTAATTTTTCTTTTACATACAGAAACACAAAGATCACCTAGCTGACAAATAATTGAGATGAAAATTGTTATTATAAAGTATTTTAGTTGGTAAAAATTAATAATAATTGCATCAAAGATAAAATTTTGAGATAAATTTATAATTATTAATGATGTGAGACTTAAAATAATAGAACCTACTGCACCAGAGTAAGTTTTATTTGGGCTAATTCTAGTAAGTTTTTTTCCTTTAAAAATTTTTCCAAATAAATAACCACCTATATCTGATAAAAAAGTAGCACTTAATATCCAATAAATTGTCACTAAAGAGAGATCCGTATCACTGCGTAAATAGTAAAATGAACTTAGTGCAAAAATTAATACGAAATTCACTATAAGATTAAATATTAAATTTTTGGTATTTTTTATTATTTCATAAAATGACAATAAGTAAATGAGACTTAAAAATATTATAAAAATAAATCCAGAATAATATGTGCTGTAAATCAATACTGGCAGAAGCACGAGGGAAGTGAGCACTCTGTTTATCAACTCATAGTTCATCTTCTAAATTGCCCCAAAATTTCTTTTTATCTTAAGATATTTTTTAATAATATTCTTTAAATCATTTTTTGAAAAATCTGGCCACAATTTATCCAAAAAAAAAATTTCTGTATATGCTAGTTGCCATAGCATAAAATTACTTAGTCTTTTTTGTCCACCTGTTCGAATTAAAATATCGGGAGATGGTAAATCTAAATACAAGTTACGTCTTATATTTAATTCATTTATTTTTTTAGATTTAGAATTAAGTTTTTTTACGGAGTCAATTATTTCATTTTTTGAACCGTAATTAACAGCTAAATTTACTATTAGTTTTTTATTTTTTTTTGTTTTATTAACGACAGATTTTAAAGTTTTTTTTATTTCTTTTGATAAATTTGTAGTTCTTCCTAAAATATTAATTTTTATTTCTTTTCTAACAAGGTTGTTAATTTCTTTTTTAAAAAAGACTTTTATTAAGCTAAATAAATAGTTTATTTCTGATTTTGGTCTTTTCCAGTTTTCAGTAGAAAAAACGTAAAAAGATATAATTGGTACTTTAAAAAAAACTGAAGCTTCCACTATTTTTTGAACCGTTTTTACACCTTCTAAGTGGCCATAATTTCTATTTTTATTTTTTTTTAAACCCCATCTACCATTGCCATCCATGATGAAGGCAATGTGATTAAGTTTATTCATACTTGAAGAATTTCTTTTTCTTTCTCTTGAGAAATTTTATCAATATTTGCGATATTATCGTCCGTAATTTTTTGAATATTTTTTTCAAATATTTTATTTTCATCTTCACTTATTTCTTTGTCTTTGATAAGTTTTTTTAAGTCATCATTTGCTTCTCTTCTAATATTTCTAACTGAAACCTTATTTTTTTCACCAATATTTTTTAGGACCTTTATCAGATCTTTTCTACGCTCTTCTGTTAGGTCTGGTATTCTTATTCTTAATACGGAACCATCAATTTGAGGGTTAACACCTAAGTCAGATTTCTGTATGGCGCTATCTACTGCTTTTATGTTTGTCTGATCCCAAACTTGAACTGTTATTAATCTAGCTTCGGGTACGCTTACGCTTGCAACTTGATTTATGGGCATCATTTGTCCGTATACGTCTACCTTAACCATATCTAGCATGGATGCGTTGGCTCTACCTGTTCGAAGTGACGATAAATCTTTTTTGTATGATTGAATAGTTTTATCCATTTTAATGGAGTAGTTTTTTTCATTAAACTCTGAGCTCATATTAAACTCCTTCGCCAACTTTATATCTTATAAAATCTATTATTTTAATATCACAATCTTTTAGTATATCTGAAACTTTCTTCTTTGGATCCATAATCCACGTTTGATTAACTAAAGTATTATCTGAAATAAATTTATTAATTTTACCTTTTGCTATTTTTTCAATCATTTCTACAGGTTTTCCTGAATTCAGAAGTTCTGCTTTAATAATTTCCATTTCTTTGTTTGTTATATCTTTATTTAAACTATTTTCATCGACTGCTGTAGGAGAAAGAGCTGAAATATGCATTGCAATTTTTTTCCCAACATCATCTTCTTTGGAAGTTTTAACAATAGATATTATTTTACCAATCTTATTTTCTTGTGCTGCATGAATATAAAAGGAATTTTTTCCATTAGAATTGTCAAAGAAAACAGCTCTTCTTATTGTTATCTTTTCACCCATTTTAGCAATTAAATCAATCAAATTTGTTTCTACTGTTAAATTATTTTTCATTTTTGTTTTATTAATTTTTACTAAGTCAGATTTATTTTTAAAATTTATCAATGAAACTTCTTTACAGAAAGAAACAAACACTTCATTCTTTGCAACAAAATCTGTTTCACTATTAATTTCTATTAAAGATACTTCGCCTTCACTATCGTGCAAAAGGCACAAACCTTCTGAAGCGGTTCTACTCATCTTGTTTGAGGCTTTTGCAATACCTTTTTTTCTTAAAAATTCTATAGCTTTATCTATGTCACCTTTTGTTTCATCAATTGCAAGTTTACAATCCTTAAAGCCGACACCTGTAGCCTCTCTAAGTTTTTTTACACTTTCAAGTAAGTCTTTACTGGACATAAAATAAGATATTGTTAAATATTTTTTTCTTCAACTGTTTTTACTATTGGTGTGTCTGTTTTTTTTTCTTCAACTTTTTTTACTGTTGAAGGATCTATTTTTTTGGGTTTTAATTTTTCTTTTTCTTTATCAATAGACTTTACCTCAATAAATTTTGCAGCGTTGATAATAGTACTTTTTAATAAATCGCAATATAAGTTAATTGACCTTCTGGCATCATCGTTTCCAGGGATTGGAAAATGAATATCTGTAGGGTCAGAGTTTGTGTCTAAAATTGCAGCAATTGGAATATTAAGTTTTCTTGCTTCGTTAACTGCTAGAGATTCTACGTTAGTGTCTATGATGAAAATCATTTGAGGTAATTTTTTCATATCTGCGATACCGCCTAATGACCTTTGAAGTTTTTCTTTTTCTTTGCCTCGTTTTAAAATTTCTTTTTTTGTAAAACCGGTGTCTTCTTTTGAAAGACTCTCTTCGAGCATTTTCAATCTTTTAATTGAATTTTGTATTGTATTCCAATTAGTTAACATGCCGCCAAGCCATCTGTAGTTTACGTAAAACTGTCCAGTTTCTTTGGCTAAATTAGTAATTTGTTCTGAAGCTTGTTTTTTTGTAGATACAATTAATATTTTTCCTCCACTTGAAATACACTTATATATTTCTACTAAAGCGTTCTTAAAATAAACTACTGTTTGTGTTAAATCGATTATATGAATTGAATTTTTTTCACCAAAAATGAATTTTTTCATTTTCGGATTCCATCTTAAAGTCTTATGACCTAAGTGCACGCCTGCTTCTAATAATTGTTTTATGTTTACTTCAGGTATATTCATAATTTTTTCCGGTTAATCCACCACAGCAAACCTCTTTCGAGACCGGTAGGATTTTACTCCTTAACGCTGTGTGCGAAATTACGCTTTCATATAGTCAAAAAGAAAACAAATCAAGCTTCTAAAAGCTTATTTTTTTAACGTATTCCTTGTTTTTAATAAGGCTGAATAAGTTAAAATCAAACTTTCTACTTTTCTCTAGTTCAAAAGAGTAATTTTTATTGCTATCCTTTAAAATTACATTAATTTTAGTTTCACCATTACTTTTCAAGAGCTCATTAAGTTCTTTTAGCTTCTCTCTATTGTTCAATTCTATAGATACACTCTCATATGTTTTATTAATTAAATCTGAGAGGTCTACTATTTTTCTAATATTAACTCTCATTAAACTATTCTCACCAGTATTTTTTTCTTTATGCAGAGTCAAAATAAAAGAATTAGACTCTTTTAACTTCTCTCTGTTAGAGGAAAAAAGGTCAGAAAATAAAAATATCTCAAACTCACTTTTGTTATCGCTAAATTTTACGATAGCGTAGGAATTTCCTTTCGCACTCTTTTTTTCCTGTATAGACATTATTGTTCCCGCTACAAGAGCTTCGGACTTATTACTTTCTGTAAATTCTTTATATGAATCAATTTTGAGTTGGGTAAAAAATTCCTTGTATACATTTAATGGATGGTCTGAAATATAAAAACCTAACGAAATAAATTCCTCACTTAATAATTCCTTTTTAGTCCAAGGAACTGTTTCATTAAATTTAAATATCTCGTTATCTTTGTTGTTGGTGTCATCAAAAAGATTTTTTTGATTGCTTATTTTTTCATCGTGCTTACTTTTTATTGTTTGAATTATTTTTGGTATGGATTCAAATAACTTTTTTCTATTTACATCAATTTCGTCAAAAGCACCTGCTTTAACAAGTCCTTCTAGCTGAAGTTTATTTACATCTTTTGGATCAACACGATTTATAAAATTTGTAAATGTTTTAAATTTTCCATTTTTTTCTCTTTCTCTAACGATATTTGAAATAGCCTCAAAACCTACGCTTTTAATAGCTCCTAATCCATAAAATATTTTATTAGTGTCTGCCTTAAATTCTGCATAACATGTATTCACCGAGGGTCTGATGACCTCCACTTTTAATCTTTTTAATTCTTCAACGTATTCTCTGAGTTTGCTTGTGTTAGTTAGCGTTGTGGACATTGAAGAAGCTATAAATTCTTCTTTATAATAAGTTTTTAAATATGCAGTTTGAAATGCAATTAAAGCATAAGCAACAGCATGGCTTTTATTAAAACCATAATCAGCAAATGGTTCAATTTTAGTAAAAACATAGTTAGCTACATCTTTTTTAATACCATTTTTTAATGCACCTGAAATAAATTTTTCTTTTTGCTTTTCAAGTTCTGCTCTTTTTTTTTTTCCCATTGCTCTTCTTAAAATATCAGCTTCTCCAGCTGTAAAACCAGCTAAGGTTTGTGCAATTTGCATCACTTGCTCTTGGTAGATTATAATTCCATACGTGGGCTTTAAAATTTTTTCTAAAGTTGCATGTATATAATCTGGTTTTTTTTGACCATTCTTACACTCATTATAAGTCGGAATATTGCTCATTGGTCCTGGCCTATAAAGAGCAACTAAAGCTACAATGTCATTGAACTCTGTTGGTTTCATTTGACGCAAAGTAGCTCTCACACCAGTGCTCTCTAGCTGAAATAGTCCCGTAGTTTCTCCGGTAGATAATAGTTTAAAAACATTTTCATCTTTTAAATCAATTTTACTTATATCTAAGATTATATTTTTATTTTTCAGCATCTTAATTGTCTTACTAATAACTGTGAGAGCTGTAAGACCTAGTATATCAAATTTTACTAACCCAGCATTTTCTGAAGAATGCATATCAAATTGAGTGGATGGCAGTATTAAATTGGCAGAATGATCTTTGTATAGCGGAACTTGTTCGGATAAATTTTCACCTGCTATTACAACTCCAGCAGCATGGGTTGCCATATTTCTATTTAACCCCTCAACTTTTAATGAAAGTTCAATTAATTTTTCAACTTTTTTATTATTTTTAATTTCTTCTTTAAATCTTGGCTCTCTGTCGATTGATTCTTGAAGAGACATGGGTCTAGAAGGATCAAATGGGATCATTTTACTTATCTTGTCTACGTGACCATAAGGTAAGCCAAGTACTCTGCCCATATCTCTAATTGCCATTCTAGCTTTTAACTTACCAAAAGTAATAATGTGGGCAACACCATTTTTATACTTAGTTTTTAAATATTCAAAAACTAAGTTTCTTTTTTCCTCACAAAAATCTATGTCGAAATCTGGCATTGATATTCTATCAGGATTTAAAAACCTCTCAAATATCAAATCAAATTCAATTGGGTCAACATCGGTTATGTCTAGACAGTAAGCAACCAATGAACCGGCACCAGAACCTCTTCCTGGACCTACAGGTATATTATTTTTTTTTGACCAACGTATATAGTCAGAGACTATTAAAAAATAGCCCGGGTAATTCATCGAATTTATAATATTTAATTCATGTGCTAGCCTGTCTTCATAAATTTTTAATATTTTTTCTTTGTTAAGTTTTGAATTTTTTTTCAAAACATAGTTTTCTATTCTATTTTCTAATCCTATTTTTGCCTGAGTTAACAATTCATCTTCGACTGAGGTATTTCCTTCTGTTTTTATTGTTGGTAAAACTGGAGCTGATTTTTTTGGTTTAAAATTAAATCTATAAGGAAAATTATAATTATTTTCTAACGCTTCTGGAATATCATTAAATAAAGATTTTAGATCCTCATGTTTTTTTATAAAATGTTGATCACTAAACTTTATTCTATTTGGATCGTCTACAAAATTTTTTTGACCTATACAAACTAAGGCATCGTGAGCTTCATACATTTCTTTTTTTAGGTAGAAAACTTCCTGGGTAGCGATTAATGGTATTTGAATTGATTCTGAGAGTTTAATAATAAAGTTTTCATAGTTTTCCTCTCCAGGTTCGCCGTGTCTTTGTATCTCTAGATAGAACTTATCTTTAAATATATTTTTTAATTCTTTTGCAGCTTCCTCAATTTGTTTTAATTTGTTGTGTTTGAATAGTTTTCCAAAAAGTCCATGATGATTTCCACTTAATAAAATCAAACCATCGTTGATATTCTTAAACTCGGTAATTTTACAGTGTGGGTCGGTCTTTTCATCTGAATCTAAATAGCTCTTAGATGATAGTTTAATTAGATTTTTATAACCCTCAGAAGAACTAGCAAATAAAGGTAACTTACCTATACAATCATCTAAAAAAAAATTAATTTGAGTTCCAACTATGGGCTGCGTACCAGACTTACTAACTTTTTCAGAAAATTCTAATGCGCCGCATAAATTGTAACTATCACATATTCCTATATTTGGTATTTTATTTTCTTTACAATAATTTGCCAAATCATCAATCTTAATCGCACCCTCACAAATAGAATACTGAGTGTGCATTTTAAAGTTATTGAAGACTCTGATGTTAGGCATTAGTTCTTTTTATATTACCATTTAGAATACTCAACTTATAATCTGCCTTACTGGCCAAATCTCTATTATGAGTTGCAAAAATTATAGTCTTATTTAATTTTTTTAATTTTAAAAAATATGAGAATATTTCTTGTGAAGTTTTGTAGTCTAGATTTCCAGTAGGTTCATCAGCTAAAATTAAATCTGTTTCAGAAATTAATGCCCTTGCTATTGCAACTCTCTGCTGTTCTCCGCCAGATAATTCATCTGGGTAGTGATTTTGTCTATTTTTAAGATTAAAACTGGCAAGTATTTTTTCTGCTTTTTTTTGAGATAATTTAATTTCTTCTTCCCTTATGGTTAATGGCATTAAAACATTCTCTAGAGCTGTGAAATCAGTAAGAAGATTGTTGTTTTGAAAAATCATAGATATATTTTTTCTTCTGATATTATTTTTATTTTCTTCATTTAAGTTTTTCATGTCTCTGTTATTAAAAATTATTTTACCAGATGTAGGGCTGTCAATTAGAGAAATCATGTTTAGTAGAGTAGATTTTCCCGATCCTGATGGTCCAACTAGAGCCACAAGATCTCCTTTTTTTACATTTAGAGTTACGTTTTTAAAAATTTCAATTAATCCATTTTTATGATGAAAATTTTTATTTATTTTTTTAATTTCTAAAATATTTTTATTCATATTTTAAGGCTTTTTTTGTGTCCATGTTAGCTATTGTTATTGCTGGTATTAATGAAGCTAAGCTAGTTGTAATTAATGAAAAAGAAAAAATAATCATTATTGAAAAGGCATTAATTTCACTTGGAATTTCAGATAAAAAATATACATCACTAGGAAATATTTCAACATTTAAGATGTAAGACAAAAATATTTTTATAGGCTCAATATTTTCTGAAAAAAGCACACCAATAATAATTCCAAAAACACTTGCCGTTAATCCAATTGTAAAACCAGTTAAAAAAAAAGATTTTATTATTGAGTTGTTGCTTAAACCTAAGGTTTTTAAAATAGCAATTTCTTTTGTTTTATTTTTAATTAAAATAGTTAATCCTGAAATAATATTAAATGCAGCCACAATAATAATTAAAGTTAAAATTATAAACATTACATTCCTCTCAACTTTTAGCGCACTAAAAAAAGATTTGTTTAAGTCAATCCACGTATAGACATAAAAATTGTTATTCATTATTCCAATTTTATCTTTAATTTCATTTGCTTTTAATGGGTTTGATAAATAAACTTCTAAATTAATGTCAAGTTTAGTTTTGTCAAAGAAATACAAAGCTTCTTCTAAATTCAAAAAAACAACATTTTTATCAAATTCATAAAAGCCGCTGCTAAAAATACCTTCTACAGAATAAGTTTCTTGTTTTGGGAGGCCTCCTAAAGGCGTGCTAATATAAACAGATGAAAGAATGTTGATTTTATCACCGACAGCTAAGTTCAATTCTATTGCCAATTCTTTACCAACTATTATTTCTCCTTTTTTTATTTTTTTTATTTCTCCTTCAACTAAAAAATTTTTTAAAAATTCTAAATTTTTTTCATTTTTTGGGTCTAACCCCTTAATCATGATACCTTTTGCATAGTCATTATTTATTACGACACCTTCTCCGCTATAAGAGTCAATTACTTTAATGTTAGGGAAACTTTTATTGAGCTGATCTCTAAATTTTTCATCTATTTTTTCGTTATTGTATGGTTTGATAGTCACGTGAGGATTAAAACCGAGAATTTTATTCGTAAGTTCTGTTCTAAAACCATTCATAACAGACATAACTATAATTAGGATTGCCACTCCTAGCATAATCCCAACAAATGAAAAAATTGAAATAACTTTTAAAAAACCTTCTTTTCTTTTAGGTTTTAAATTCCTTAGTGCTATTAATCTTTCTACTGAATTAAACAATTTAATTAATTATTTTTTCTTTAATTTCGTCTAGGTTTAATAAAGTTGAATCTTTGCCCACCTCTTTAAATTCAAATCTATTTTCTTCAGATTTAGAACCAATTATGATTTGAAAGGGGATTCCAATTAATTCATGTTTTTTAAATTTAGCTGACATATTCTCATCTACATCATCTAAAAGTACGTCAATTTTTTGTTTCTGCAGTTCTTTGTATATTTTAATAGCAGTTTCAAAGCTTTGTTTGTTGTTTTTATTGATACTTGGAATAATAACAACGTCGTAAGGAGAAACTGACTTTGGCCATTTCATAATATTACTTTGAAAGTTTGCTTCAATTAATGCCCCGACTAACCTGGAAACCCCTATGCCATATGAGCCCATTTTCACTGCAACTTTTTTTCCGTCCTGGTGGTCTACTAGACAATTAAGGGGTTTTGAATATTTATCACCAAAATAAAAAATGTGTCCCACTTCTATCCCTTTTGTTGAAATTTGGTTACTTTTTTTGACTTTTAGATCAAAATCATTTTTATTAAATTTTTCATCTGTGGCAGCGTAGAAAGAAGAAAAATCTTTTCTCATTTTTTCCAAAGATTGTTCACTAAAATCGTATTTGTCAGTGTCAATATCAAAAATACTTTTATCCGCATAAACATTACTTTCTCCAGTGTCAGCTAAAACAATAAATTCATGAGATAGTTCTCCTCCGATAGGACCGGCGTCTGCTGCCATTGGTATTGCTTTAAGCCCAAGTTTTGAAAATATTTTCAAGTAAGAATAAAACATTTTATTATAAGATTTTTTTGCTTCTTCATCATTGATATCAAAAGAATAAGCGTCCTTCATATAAAATTCTCGGCATCGCATGATACCAAATCTTGGTCTCACCTCATCTCTAAACTTCCATTGAATATGGTAAAGCATCTGAGGTAGTGATTTATATGACTTAATACTTGAACGAAAAATTTCCGTTATAAGTTCTTCATTGGTGGGACCGTAAAGCATTTCTCTTCCTTGACGATCTTTAATCCTTAACATTTCATCGCCATAGTCATTATACCTTCCGCTTTCTTTCCAAATATCGGCTGACTGTATAGTTGGCATTAACATTTCTTGTGCGCCAATTTCATTTTGTTCTTGTCTCACTATACTTTCAATTTTTTTCATAATTTTAAAACCTAACGGTAACCAGGAATAAATTCCTGCCGATGATTGCTTAATCATTCCGACTCTAAGCATAAGCTGATGAGATTTAATCTTTGCATCAGATGGTAAATCTTTTGTTAGTGGTAAAAATATTTTAGAAAGTAGCATTATTGTAGATAACCTCTTAAATTTAAATAATTTTGACTTACTAGATAATATATTACTAAAAAAATAACTGAAGTAATTAAAGTTGTTATCAAAAATTTTTTTCCAATTTGAGGATTTTTTGGAGCACCACGATCATTGCCGTGCAATTCAGCAGTAAATTTTGCATTTTGTGATTTTATTCCAATTGGTAGAACGGAAAAAAATACTATCCACCAGATTGATATATAAACTATTAAAGATCCAGTCGTAGACATTAAATTCTTGCCAGGTTAATTCTAGTGTGAGGTTTCTTTCCTGTTTTTTCTCTTACAATTCTTCTGCAACTTTGTTTTAAGGCATCGATTAAATTATATTCTTGTTTTTTATTTTGTATTGAAAATGTTTTACAGATATCAACTATCTCATCTTCTATATCAAAAATAAAGTTCTCATCCAAATCGTCTACAGGAAGACCTTTGAAAGATACCACTGGTTTTTTTATTTTACCATTATTGCTAATTGGCAGTGTGATTTCTAAATAACCATTAATTGCTAGATTTCTTCTTTCTTTAATGGAATTGGAATCTGCTCTTACAGAGATGGAGCCATCTAGGTACATTCTGCCTGAAGGAGCTTTATCAATAATTTTTGGTGTGTCTCCAGGATAAATTTTTATAATATCTCCATTTTCAACTTGCAAACTATGCGGGACTTTCATTTCTTTGGCAAATTTTGCTTGTTCTATCATATGACGGTGCTCACCATGAACTGGGATAATGGATTTAGGCTTTACCCAGCTATACATATCTTTTAGATCGTCTCTATTGGGGTGCCCAGATACATGAACAAAAGCATTTTCTTCAGTTATAATTTCAATATTATTTTTTACAATTTCATTATGCATGGCGTATAATTTTTTTTCATTACCAGGTATAATTTTTGATGAAAAAATTACTGTATCATCCTTTTCTAAAAAAACATCAGGATGAATGCCAGAGGTAATTCTTTTCATGGCACCCATAGGTTCACCTTGGCTGCCAGTGCAAAGATAAATAATTTTATCTCTAGATATATTTTTCGCATCACGTGGATCGATTGGTTCTATTAAATTTTGTAAATAACCGCATTGTTTAGCAGCTTTATAAATTCTATGCATAGATCTGCCTACTAAAGAAATTTGTCTATTTGATTTTTGAGCACAGTAAAAAACTGTTTCCATTCTTGCTACATTAGAAGCAAATGTTGTAACAATAATTTTTTTTTTTAAGCCCGATATAATTCTTAAAAGACTTTCCCTAACGTCAGACTCAGATCCAGCTCTACCTTCACTAAAAACGTTTGTAGAGTCACACACCATAGCTAATACGTTTTTGTTTCCTATCTCTTTTAGTTTTTTTTCATCGATTTTTTCCCCTATCAGAGGATTGGGATCACACTTCCAGTCACCAGTATGTAATACTATTCCTGCAGGAGTTTTTATGCTGAGTCCATTTGGCTCTAAAATTGAATGTGTTAAAGTGATAAATTCTATTTCAAAGGGTCCAAGATTAATCTTACCGTTTAGTGGAACTATTTTTAAATAGTTTGTAATGTCAATTTTTTTTTCTTTAAATTTTTCTTTTAATAGAGTCGCAGTAAAAGGTGTCGCATATATCATACATTTAAGTTGCGGCCATATAATTGCAACAGATCCTATGTGATCTTCATGGGCATGCGTCAATACAATACCTAGTAAATCTTTTTTCTTATCTACTAGAAAGCCAGGGTCTGGATAAATTAAATCAATGCCAGGAATAGAATCGTCTGCAAAAGTGACTCCCATATCCACAGCTATCCATTTTTGATCACCTTCTTTGCCGTAGGCATACAAATTTAAATTCATACCTATCTCACCAGAACCGCCAAGCGGGCAAAAAAGAAGTTCTTCTTTACTCATTTAATTAAATTTTTATAAATATGCATGATACCTTTTATAGTAATGTTCGGCTCAATAGTTGAATTATTATTAATAAATTTAAAAAAAATTTTAGAGTATCCGCCTGTTAAAATTATCTTAAAGTTACAATTAAAAGAGGTTTTAATTTTTTTTACTATATTGTTTATTAATCCTTGATAACCCCAGAGAAAACCTGCGTTAAGAGCATCTTTTGTGTTTGTGCCAAAGGGCTTTTGATTAGCTTTTAAGTCTAATACAGGTAATAACGCTGTAAAACGTTTTAAATTCAATATTGAAAGTTTTACCCCAGGGGCAATAACACCTCCCTCGTAAATACCAGGTTTTCTCACAATATCAAATGTGGTTGCTGTACCAAAATCTATAATTAAACAATTTTTTTTATATAAACTGTAAGCTCCGATCGCATTAGCAATTCTGTCTGATCCTAGTTGGCTGTATTTATCAACTTTTATCTTTATCAATTTTTTAAGTGCAAGTTTTTTTATTTCATAAACTTGAAATTTTTTTGTTTTAAGATATCTATTAATTTTTTGATAAACTTTTGGAACTACACTGGAAAATAGAATTTTCTTTTTTACTTTTTTACTTAAAATAGGATTTAAAAATTTAATTAAATTTTTTCCTTTAATCATTTTTGCTGTTTCAATATTATATTCTTTAATAAATGTTGATTTTTCATCAACTAAACATAGCTTGGTTGATGTGTTTCCAATGTCTCCTATTAATATTTTCATTTTATCTATATTTTTTTTTTACATATAAAGAATTGTGATTATTTATATCATAAATTAATTTATTATAATTTTTAATTATTTTATCAATAATAATTTTATTACTGATATTTTTACTTGAATTAATTTTTAAAGATGTTGATTTGAAATTTTTATTTAAAGGAGAAATTTTTGTATTTATTCCAATGCCGGTAATTAAATATTTTTCTTTTTTATGGTCAATAACTTCTTGTAATATTCCACAAATTTTTTTTCCATCAATTAATAGGTCATTTGGTTTTTTTACTTTTATAATTTTTTGTGTGTGCTCATTTAATATTTTTTGGATAATTTTTGCATTAATAATTAGATAATTTTCAATTTTAATTTTTATGAGATTAACTTTAAAAAATATTGAAATAAAAATATTTCCTTTATATGACATCCATTTTTTCCCCATGGTTCCCCTTCCTCTGATTTGGGAATTAGTAGAAACTAACCCTAAAAGGCACCTATCAGACCTTATTAGTTTAATAGCTTCGTCATTGGTGCTTTTTACGCTTTTAAATTTTACAATCTTTAATTTCATTAACTTATTGATAATATATTAACAATATTATTTAAAATCGAAGGATATAAGAAAAATAAAACAAGTATCAAGCAGCTTAAGAAAACAGTACTTGTTATTTCTAAATTTTTTATTTTATCAAAAGGATTCTTTATTTCATCAAAGTAAATAATTTTAATAATTCTTAAATAATAGAACGCTGAAACAACTGTACTTAAAAGCCCAATAATTGCTAATGTGTACATCTCACTCTCTATAACAGACATGAAAACATAAAATTTAGCAAAGAAACCTGCTAACGGTGGAATGCCAGCTAAAGAAAACATGATTATTAAAAATGAAATTGCTAACAATGGGTTTTGTTTAGATATTCCTGATAATTCTTTAATGTCCTCACAGTATTTACCGTCTTTTTTCATTAAAAAAATACAGCCAAATACTCCTAAATTCATAATTACATAAATTGAAATATACGCAATACTGCTACTATACCCAGCAACAGTACCAGTTGAAATACCGGCTAACGCATAGCCAATATGGCCTATAGAACTATAGGCAATCAGTCTTTTTATATTGGTTTGTCCTATCGCAGCAACAGCGCCTAAAATCATAGATGCAAGGGACATAAAAACTAAAATATTTTTCCACTGATCTATTAATTGTTCAAAAGGGATTTGAACAAATCTAATAAGTATAGCTATGCCCGCTACTTTTGGAACAACTGCAAAGAAACTAGTCACAGAGCTTGGTGAGCCCTGGTAAACATCAGGTGTCCACATATGAAAAGGAACTGCCGATACTTTAAAAGCTAAACCTACTAAAATAAAAACCATTGCAAAGACAGCACCTGTATTCTCAAGTTCCATTTTTAAATTGATTTCTTCAAAGTTAGTCGAGCCAGTAAATCCGTATAGAAGTGAACACCCGTAAAGTAAAAGTCCAGAAGATAAAGCACTTAGTACAAAATATTTTATTCCAGATTCATTTGATTTTAAATTATCTCTATCTATTGATGCTAAAATATACAAAGCTAAAGACTGTAGCTCCAAACCTAAATAAAAAGACATTAGATCATTAGAACTTATCATAAAAAACATACCTAAAACTGAGAAAAGCAATAACAATGGATATTCAAAACAATTAATTTTCATTTCTTTTATAAAGTCTTGCGTAATAAGCATGACAAATAATGTGCCTAATAAAATTAAAATTTTAAAAAAATTAGTGAATGAATTAGAGACAAAACTATTAGAAAATAAATTACCAGAATCATTAAAAGAGTTAAAAATAATTAATAATAAAGAAATTATGATTACATAGGTTATGTTTGTAACCAGATTGTAGCTATTTTTGAAAAAAACTCCTATTAATAATGTTGCAAAGATAGATAGTGAAAGAAATATTTCAGGTATTATTAAATCAAGATTTTCCATTATTTTATTATGCTTAAATTTAAGGTTATTGCTTGTTCGTAGTTTTTGATTAATTCCTCAACTGAAGTATGCACAGTATCTAAAATTAAATTAGGATAAAATCCAATAAACAATACTAGAGCTACAAGCGAATAAAGAACAATGCCTTCTGACAAATTTAAGTCTTTAAGTTCTTTAAGTTCGCTTTTTTCTAGTTTTCCAAAAACTACTCTTTTATACAACCAAAGCATATAAGCTGCTCCTAAAATTATCCCTATGCTCGCTAGTATTGCTACCAAGAAACTTTTCTGGAAAGCTCCTATCAAAATTAAAATTTCACCAACAAAGCCACTGGTACCTGGTAAGCCTAAGGCTCCAAGCATAAATACTGCAAAAACTAGGGAATATTTAGGTAAAACATTAACTATTCCTCCGTACGAACTAATAAGTCTGGAGTGAACTCTGTCATAGAGAACACCAACACATAAGAAAAGAGCTGCAGAAATAAGTCCATGGCTTAACATTTGAAAAATACTTCCTTCTATGCCTTGAGGCGTAAAAGTAAAAATTCCTAAAGTTACAAAACCCATATGAGCAACGGACGAATAGGCAATAAGTTTTTTCATATCTTCTTGCATTAGAGCTACTAAGGATGTGTAAATAATTGCAACAATGCTAAGAGTGTAAACTAAAGGAACAAAATATTCAGAAGCAACAGGAAACATTCCAATTGAAAACCTCAAAAAACCATATCCTGCCATTTTTAATAAAATAGCAGCCAATATTACAGAGCCAGCTGTTGGGGCCTCAACATGGGCATCTGGTAGCCAAGTATGAACAGGCCACATTGGCATTTTAACAGCAAATGAACTGAAAAAAGCCAACCACAAAATATATTGGTACTTAACAGGTATTTTAATTTCAAATATTTGTGTGATGTCAGTTGTACCGGTGATCCAATAAATAGAAATAATTGCAACTAACATCAAAACAGAACCAAGTAGAGTAAATAAAAAAAATTTAAAAGCTGCATAAACTCTTTTTGGGCCACCCCATATACCAATGATTAAAAACATAGGTATTAAACCTGCCTCAAAAAAAATATAAAAAACTACAAGATCTAAAGAGCAAAAAACTCCTATCATAAATGTTTCCAGGATCAATATTGCTATTAAAAATTCTTTAAGTCTTGTCTTGACACTGTTAATGCAAGAAATGATACAGATTGGAGTAATGAATGCAGTTAAAACTATAAATAAAATTGAGATGCCATCTATTCCAAATTTAAATTTTATAAATCCACTTATCCATTTTTGTTCTTCTACAAATTGAAATCCTGTAAAACTTTTATCAAAAGAATGCCATAAAAAAATAGCTAGAAATAAATTTATCACACTTGTAAATAGAGATAGGTTAATTGCATTTCTATTTTCATTTTTTTCACTTTTTGAAAATAAAATAAATAAAGCTCCTAGTGTAGGTAGTAAAGTTATTGATGAAAGTATTGGAAAATTCATTTTATTTAATCATCAGATAAGTTAGTAAAAAAGAAAGACCTAAAAGCATAACGAAAGCATAATCATAAATATATCCACTTTGAAATTTAACCGCTTTGTTAGAGATGTATTTAATAATTTTTGAAAAACCGTCTGGACCATAACGGTCTATAGTATTTTGATCACCGCTTTTCCAAAGAAATAAGCCAATTGATTTTAGCGGCTTAACAAATATAACTTCATAAAGTTCATCAAAGTACCATTTATTTAATAAAAAATTATAAAGTGGTTCATTTAACTTTCTTGCTCCAGAAAGAATATCGGTATTTTTAATATACAAATAGTAAGCTAGTGGTATTGCGCACACTACGAGTACTGGTGTTGAAAATAGAAGCCAAAATGGCAAATGCAGATGCTCTATTTCCTTAATAAAGAAAATAGACTTTTTCCAAAAGTTTACATCGTGATGTCCTATTAATAATTCTTTAAAAGCATAACCTGCAAATAAAGCTCCCAGCGCAAGAAAGATTAATGGTATCAGCATAACTAAGGGAGACTCGTGTGTTTTTTCAATCGGTAAATCTGGATTATTATATTTACCATGAAAAGTCTTGAAAAATAATCTCCATGAATAAATTGCAGTTAAAAAAGCTGTGAAAATTCCAACTGTCATAGCATAATATCCAATGCTAGAATTTTTAAAATAAGCAAACTCAATAATCGCATCTTTAGAATAAAAACCTGACAAAAAAGGGAAGCCTGTTAAGGCTAATGTACCTATTAGCATTAAGCACCAAGTATAGGGAATTTTTTTCCAAACACCCCCCATTTTCCTTATATCTTGCTCGTCTTTAAAAGCATGAATTACAGAACCTGCTCCTAAAAACAATAATGCTTTAAAAAAAGCATGTGTAAACAAATGAAAGATTGCAACGTGATAAGCGCCCACACCAGCTGCGAAAAACATGTAGCCTAATTGACTACAAGTTGAGTATGCAATAATTTTTTTAATATCATTTTGTACTAACGCTACTGAAGCAGCAAATACTGCTGTTACCATGCCAACTATTGCAATAAAATTTAAGGCAACTTGTGAATATTCAAAAATAGGTGAGCATCTAACAACTAAAAAAACACCTGCTGTAACCATTGTTGCTGCATGGATTAATGCGGACACTGGCGTCGGTCCCTCCATTGCATCTGGCAACCACGTGTGAAATAAAAATTGTGCTGACTTTCCCATTGCTCCAATAAATAACGTTAGAGAAATTAATGTGATTAAATTTACGTTTAGTCCAAGAAAATTAATTTCTTTAATTGACTGTTCTGTAACTTTAGCAAAGACTTCATCGTAATTTACTGTGCCAAAATAATTAAAAATTAAAAATATACCTATAGCGAGACCAAAATCTCCTACACGATTCACTAAAAAGGCTTTTATAGCTGCGTTATTAGCAGAATTTTTTTTGTACCAAAACCCTATTAGAAGATAAGAACACAATCCTACACCTTCCCAGCCAAAAAATAATTGTAAAAAATTATTAGAAACTACCAGCATCAACATAGCGAAAGTAAACAATGACAGGTAAGACATAAATCTTGGTTTGTTTGGATCGTGACTCATGTACCCTATTGAATACAAGTGCACTAAAGATGAGACAGAGGTTACAACAACTAACATTATTGAGCTTAATGGATCTATATTAATAGACCAGTCAACCTTGAGACTACCTGAGTTAATCCATTCAATTATTTTATAATTAGCATAATCTCCATAAATAATTCCGTTATAAAAAATTATTATTGATAAAATTGCAGATAAAAATAAAAATGTTGTAGTTATTACTTCAGAATACCTGTCTCCTAAAAATTTTAAACTGTAGCCAAGTATGGCACCTAGTAGTGGTAAAAATACAATAAAATAAGGCACTTAACCCTTCATCTCGTTAATATCTTGTACTCTAATTGAACCTTTGTTTCGGTAGTAAGAAACAATAATTGCTAAACCTATTGCTGCTTCTGCTGCTGCAACAGTTAGTATAAAGAATGTAAAAATTTGACCAGTTATTTCGTTTGAGTATGTTGAAAAAGCTATGAGATTTATATTTACTGATAACAAAATTAATTCAACAGACATTAAAATTACAATTATATTTTTCCTATTTAAAAATATACCAACTACTCCAAGTAAAAAAATTACTCCACCAAGAGTTAAATAATGACCCAATTCAATATTAATCATCTATTTTTACTCCAGTATTAAAATCTACTTCTACAACTTCTATGGACGTTTTTCTTTCTCTTGAGATTTGATTTATATAACTTTGTTTTTTGACCCCTTCTCTTTTTCTGTAGGTTAAAACAATTGCACCAATCATTGATAATAATAAAATAATTCCAGCTATTTGAAATAAATATATATAGTCGGTATAAAGAACACTTCCAAGTTGATGTGTGTTAGAAAAATTTGAATCTACGACAATAGATTCTGTGTTAATAAAATTTGATTTATATTTCCAGCCACCGACAACTACTAAAACTTCTAAAAGAATAATTATGCTTACAATTAAGCCTACAGGTATGTGCGTTGATTTTTTTAATCCTCTAAACCATGATTGTTTTTGTTCCGCTACATTTAGCATCATTACAACAAATAAAAATAATACTGCTACTGCTCCTACATAAACAATGAGCATAATCATTCCCAAAAATTCCGCACCAATCATAATAAAAAGGCATCCAACTGAAATAAAATCTAAGATAAGAAAAAAAACTGCGTGCACTGTGTTTTTGCTGGCAATAACCATTAGTGCAGATCCGACAGTAATAATGGAAAAAAAATAGAAAAAAATAGTATGCGCTAACATTTTATCTGTATGGTTTGTCTAATCTTATATTTTTAGCCAAGACATCTTCCCATCTATCACCGTTATCCATTAATTTTTCTTTATTGTAATAAAGTTCTTCTCGAGTTTCTGTAGAAAATTCAAAATTTGGTCCTTGAACTATTGCTTCTACAGGACATGATTCTTGACAAAGACCGCAGTAAATACATTTAAGCATATCAATATCATATCGTGTTGTTTTTCTGCTTCCGTCTTGTCTTTCTGTAGATTCTATTGTGATGGCTTGAGCGGGACAAACTGCTTCGCAAAGCTTACAGGCTATACAACGTTCTTCACCACTTGGGTATCTTCTTAAGGCATGTTCACCTCTAAACCTTGGACTTAAAGAGCCTTTTTCATAAGGGTAATTAATAGTTTTTTTTGGTCTAAAAATTTCTCTAGTTGCTATCAAAAGACCTGAAACAAACTCTAATAAAAAAATTGTTTTTAAAAATCTACTTATTTTCATCTAAAATGCCCTTACTGGAAGTTTATCGAAATAAAAAAGATAACTAGCTGTTAATACAACATAAAATAAAGAGAATGGTAATAATATTTTCCATCCAAGTCTCATTAGCTGATCATATCGGTATCTTGGGACAATTGCTTTAACTAAAGCAAATAAAAAGAATAAGAATAATATTTTTAAAATCATCCATAGCGGGCCAGGTACTGCGTTAAAAGGAAAAATATCGAATGGAGGCAACCATCCACCTAAAAACAATATGGCACCCATAGCACACATAAGTAAAATATTTGCATATTCGCCTAGCCAAAACATAGCATACATCATGCCAGAATATTCCGTTTGGTAACCAGAAACTAATTCTGCTTCGGCCTCAGGTAAGTCAAACGGAGGCCTATTTGTTTCTGCTAATGCAGAAATAAAAAAAACTACAAACATTGGAAATAAAGGAATTACAAACCATAAACTTTGTTGGGCGTTAACAATATCCGTTAGGTTTAGCGAGCCAACACATAAAAGGACATTAATAATAATTATTCCTATTGAAACTTCATACGATACCATTTGTGCTGCAGATCTTATTGCACCAAGGAAAGGATATTTTGAATTCGATGCCCAACCGCCCATTATAATTCCATAGACGCCTAAAGACGAAACAGCAAAGAGATAAAGTATACCTACATTGATATCTGCTAACACTAATCCATTGTCAAAAGGAATAACTGCCCACGCTACTAAAGCTAGCGTCATCGTAACAACTGGCGCTAATACAAATATAATTTTATTCGAACTTGCTGGAATAATAATTTCTTTAAAAACATATTTTAATGCATCGGCAATAGTTTGCAATAATCCAAAAGGACCAACTACATTCGGTCCTTTTCTTTTCTGAACAGCTCCCCAAATTCTTCTATCCAACCAAACTACTAAAGTTACAGAAATGAGTACTGGAATTAAAATAAATGCAATTTTATACAATTCATTAACTAATAAATTTAAATATAACATCTAATTACTAGTTCCATTTTTTTTATTATCATTAGATATGTTTCTACAATCACTCATAGTTTTTGATGCTCTTGCGACAGAGTTGCTGTAATAATAATCAATATTGTTAATATTTATTTTTTCATTAAACGCTTCTAATAAAGTAGCTATTTTAATTATTTTTTTATTTTTTGGCAGCAAATCAATTTCTGAAAAATTTGGTATTTCTTGAAGAGCTAATTTTCTAATAGAAGAAAAATCTAAAAATAAATCTGAATTATTAAGACTGTAATTAATTAAGTTAAAAATTTTCCAATCTTCTAATGATTCATTTGTTGGGTACGAGGCTTTCCTACATTCTTGAATTCTTCCTTCAAGATTTTCGAATAAGCCATTTTGTTCTGTATAAGTAGGGCTTGGCAATATAACGTCAGCTATAGATGCATTTTTATCACCATGAGATCCTTGGTAGATAATAAATTCATCATTTTTTTTTATTTCAAAATTATCTGAACCAACTAAGTATAATAATTTGAATTCATTATTTTTTAATTTGTCAAAAAATATAAAATTATTATTTTTATCTATATTGTAAAAACCAAGATCTATCGCACCTACTGTAGATGCGTTTTGAGTTAGAACATTTAAAGCGTTCCAAGACTCGTTAATAAAATTTTTTTCTATTAAAAAATCTTTTGTTTTTTCTAAAATATATTTTGAGTTTTTAAGCTCTAAAACTGACTCACCAATGATAAAAATTGGTTTTTTGACATTTTTCAATTTTTGACTTATCTCACTTTTTCCATCAAAAATATTTTTTAAATCATTAACGTCCTCACCTAATAAGGTATAGTCGTAGGTCAAGTCGCCAGGATTGCCAATTGAATAAATTGGTGTCTTATTTTTTACGAAAGCTTTTCTGATTCTCGCATTGACAATTGTTGCTTCGTGTCTTGGGTTTGTGCCAATGAGCAAAATAAGGTCACTTTCTTCAATTTTTTGAATAGATGTGTTGAATGTGTAATTTATTTTATTTGTTGGATCGACATAGATTTTTTTTTCTCTAAACTCATAATTATTAGAACCTATTTTTTTTAAAAAGTTTTTAAATGAAAAAATTGTTTCAATAGAGCTCATATCCCCAACATGACCAGCTATTTGCTCCGGTTTGATAGATTTTATTTTATTTGATATTAGCTCGATCGCATCGTCCCAGGTGGTTTTTACTAATTTGTTATTTTTTTTTATATAAGGTACGTCTAGCCGTTGTTTTAGCAATCCATCACAAGCATATCTTGTTTTATCTGAGATCCATTCTTCGTTAATTTCATTGTTCAGTCTTGGCAAAACTCTCTTAACTTCCCACCCATAAGTATCTACTCTAATATTAGATCCGACAGCATCCATAACGTCTATACTTTCTGTTTTTTTTAACTCCCAGGGTCTTGCTTCAAAAGCATAAGGTTTAGATGTAAGTGCTCCAACAGGACATAGGTCTATAACGTTTGCTGACAATTCTGATGTCATTGATTGTTCTAAATAAGTTGTAATTTCCATGTTTTCTCCTCTGCCGATGGCTCCTATTTCTGGAACACCAGCAACCTCTTCAGCAAATCTAACGCATCTTGTACAATGTATACATCTTGTCATTTGAGTTTTAATTAAAGGACCCATGTACTTGTCTCTTACTGCTCTTTTATTTTCAGAAAATCTCGATTTATCAAATCCATAGAATAAAGACTGGTCTTGCAAATCGCACTCGCCGCCTTGATCACAGACCGGGCAATCAAGGGGGTGGTTTGCTAATAAAAATTCCATCATTCCTTTACGTGCTTTTTCAACAAACTCTGTGTTTGTTTTAATGTTCATACCTTCAGCTGCTGGCATTGCACATGAAGCTATTGGTTTAGCTGATCTTTCCATCTCAACTAAGCACATTCTACAGTTTCCAGCGATTGATAATTTTTCGTGATAACAAAATCTTGGAATCTCTACGTCAGCAAGTTCACAGGCTTGCAAAACCGTCATTCCTTTTTCGAATTCAATTTCTTTACCGTTAATATTTATTTTAGGCATTTTCACTTTCTAAAAGATGTTGATCTACTAAATATGGATTTTTGTTTGTTTTTTTGAAAACTGGCTCACCAATACATTTTTTTTCAATTTCTTTTCTGAAATGTCTTAACAAACCTTGCACAGGCCAAGATGAACCTTCTCCAAACGCACAGATAGTATGCCCTTCAATTTGTTTAGTTACATCGTCTAATAAGTTTATGTCGGCATATGTTGCTTCACCTCTTCCAGCTCTTTCTAAAATTCTCCACATCCAACCAGTACCTTCTCTGCAAGGAGTGCATTGGCCACAACTTTCGTGTTTATAAAATCTGGCTATTCTTGTCATGCATTTAACAATATCTTGATCTTTATTGATGACAACTATACCTGCGGTTCCTAGTCCACTTTTATTTGCTATCAAAGAATCAAAATCCATAGTGATAGTGTCACAGGTTTTTTTTGGCAGTAATGGCATTGATGACCCACCTGGAATTACAGCTTGCAGATTATCCCATCCACCAATTACACCACCTGCGTATTTTTCTATTAAATCTTTTAGAGGTACACCCATTTCTTCTTCAACATTGCAAGGGTAATTAACATTTCCTGAAATACAAAAAATTTTGGTTCCAGTATTTTTTGGTTTTCCAAGAGAAGCGAACCATTTTCCACCTTTTCTCAATATTGTTGGCACAACTGCTATTGTCTCAACGTTGTTTACTATAGTAGGACAACCATACAGTCCAACAAGAGCAGGAAATGGAGGTTTAAGTCTTGGTTGACCCTTATTGCCCTCTAAACTTTCTAATAAAGCTGTCTCTTCTCCACAAATATAAGCTCCAGCCCCAAAATGAATATGGATATCAAAGTCCCATCCAGTTCCACATGCATTTTTCCCTAAAAAATTTTTTTTGTATGCTTGATCAATTGCCTCTTGTAGTCTGTTACCTTCGTTAAAATATTCACCTCTAATATAGATGTAACATACATGCGCATTAACAGCGTAGCCTGCTATTAAACATCCTTCGATTAATTTTTGTGGTTCAAATCTAATTATATCTCTATCTTTACATGTGCCTGGCTCTGATTCATCGGCATTAATAACTAGATAGTGGGGTCTAGACCCAACTTCTTTTGGGGCAAAAGACCATTTGAGGCCAGTTGAAAACCCGGCGCCTCCTCTTCCTCTCAGTTCCGACAATTTTACTTCGTTTATAATCCACTCGCGACCTTTAGAAATAATTTCTTTGGTATTGTCCCAGTCTTCTCTCTTGACAGCTTTATCAATTTCCCAACCAAGAGAATTATAAAGATTTTTGAATATTTTATTTTCTTCTTTAAGCATTTTTACCACCGTTCAAAACTGGTCTATTTGTTTCGGGAGATGAACTAGTTCTGTTTCTAAAAGATTTTGGTTTAATAGGTTTATCGACAAGTAGTGAGTCTATAATTTCAATTGTATTTTTTCTATCAAGATCTTCATAGTAATCATTGTTAATTTGCATCATCGGAGCATTTACGCAAGCACCTAGGCACTCAACTTCGAGCCATGAGCATAATTTATTTTCTGATAATGTATTTTCTTCCTTGGATATTTTCTCTTTACAAATTTTCACTAATTTATCAGCTCCTCTAATTAGACAAGGGCTTGTAGTACAAACTTGTATAAAATATTTTCCAACTGGAGCTAAATTATACATTGTATAAAAAGTGGCAACTTCATAAACTTTGATGTAAGGAATCTCTAAATATTTAGCTATGTATTTCATTGCAGCTAAAGGAATCCAATTTTCATTTTGCTTTTGAGCTAAATATAAAAATGGCATAACAGCGCTCTTTTTTCTATTTTCAGGGTATTTTTTTAATATTTTTTCAGCAGCATTTTTGTTTTCTTTTGTAAACTCAAAAGTATCAGGTTGTTGATCGTGTATTTTTTTTAAACTCATCTATCCACCTCACCAAATACTATATCTAAAGAACCTAAAACAGCTGGAACGTCTGCTAACATATGTCCTCTAATCAAATAATCCATTGCTTGTAAATGAGAGAAACCTGGAGCCCTAATCTTACAACGATAAGGCTTATTACTCCCGTCTGATATTAAGTAAACACCAAACTCACCTTTTGGTGCCTCTACAGCGCTATAAACATTGCCTGCAGGTACTCTAAATCCTTCGGTGAATAATTTAAAATGATGGATCAATGCTTCCATTGAATCTTTTAAATCTTGTCTATTAGGTGGTGAAATTTTTCCATCGTGCGATTTAATTGCTCCTTTAGGCATTTTACTTATACATTGTTCTATAATTTTTACGCTCTCTCTCATTTCTTCTATTCTGCACAAATATCTATCAAAACAATCACCATTTTTTCCAATAGGTATTTTAAAATCTAAATTTTCATAACATTCATAAGGTTGTGACTTTCTTAAATCCCATGCAACACCAGACCCTCTTAGCATAACTCCAGAAAAGCTATGGTCTAACGCCTCTTGCTTGCTTACTATTCCTATTTCAACGTTTCTTTGTTTGAAAATTCTATTGTCTGTCAGCAGACTTTCTAGGTCATCAATTATTTTTGGAAATGTTTTACAAAAACTTCCTATGTCATCTACTAATTTTTGTGGAATATCTTGATGAACACCTCCGGTTCTAAAATAATTAGCATGTAGTCTTGATCCGGATGCTCTTTCGTAAAATGACATTAGAGTCTCTCGTTCTTCAAAACCCCAAAGGGAAGGCGTTAGTGCGCCAACATCTAGTGCTTGGGTGGTCACGTTGAGAATATGGCTTAAAATTCTTCCAATTTCACAAAAAATTACTCTTATATATTGAGCTCTAATAGGAACCGAAATATTTAATAATTTCTCAGTTGCTAATGTAAATGCATGTTCTTGGTTCATAGGAGCAACATAATCAAGACGATCAAAATAGGGTAAAGCTTGCATGTAAGTTTTATGTTCTATTAACTTTTCAGTTCCACGATGTAGTAAGCCAATATGCGGATCTGCTTTTTCTACAACCTCTCCGTCTAATTCAAGAATGAGTCTTAAAACACCGTGAGCTGCTGGATGTTGTGGACCAAAATTTAAAGTTAAAGATTTATTTTTTTTTGTCATCAATATTTTTTCCTTTTATTTCCTTAATATAGTTAGTTCCCTCCCAAGGACTTTCAAAATCAAAATCTCTATAGTTTTGCTCAAGTTTGACAGGCTCATAAATAACTTTTTTTTCTTTTTCGCTATACCTGACTTCATTAAATCCTGTTAAAGGAAAATCTTTTCTTAAAGGATGTCCTTCAAAATTATAATCGGTTAATATTCTTCTAAGATCGGGGTGATCTGCAAACTCTATACCATACATATCAAATACTTCTCTTTCCATCCAATTTGCAGAAGGGTAAATTTTTGTAAGAGTGGGAATTTTTTTTTCTATTTCAAAGTTTATCGATACTTTAATTCTAATATTATTTTCATGAGATAGTAAAAGATAAACTAAACTAAACCTCTTCTCTTCTTCTGGATAATCAACTCCAGCAATATCAATAAGTTGCTTAAACTTAAGTTTATCATGAGATTTCAAAAAAAGTATTACATTGATTAATTCATCTTCGCTGGTGTCGACTAGCAGCTCATTATGGGCAATGGTAGTTTTTTTAATTTTACTAGTTAGTTCTGAGTTTACTAATTTTTCAAGTTCGTTTAATTTTAGGTGCATAAAAAATTATCTATTTACTGAACCTTCTCTTCTTATTTTTTTCTGAAGTTGTAGAATTCCATATAATAGGGCTTCAGCAGACGGAGGACAACCAGGCACATAAATATCTACAGGCACAATTTTATCGCAACCTCTTACAACAGAGTAAGAGTAGTGATAATAGCCACCACCATTCGCACAGCTACCCATAGATATAACATACCTGGGTTCAGGCATTTGATCGTAAACTTTTCTAAGAGCTGGTGCCATTTTATTTGTTAAGGTTCCAGCAACTATCATTACATCCGATTGTCTTGGTGAAGCTCGAGGCGCAGCTCCAAATCTTTCAAGGTCATATCTTGGCATTGAAGTTTGCATCATTTCAACAGCACAACATGCCAAGCCAAAAGTCATCCAGTGTAAAGACCCTGTTCTTGCCCAGTTTATAAGATTGTTCGTTGAAGTTGTTATAAAACCTTTCTCACTAAAATCTTTTGCAAGTTGTTTAAATTCTTCAGGAATTTTTTTTTCTTTATCTACAAGCGACTCTAATTTTATTCCCATTCTAAAGCTCCTTTTTTCCACTCATAAACAAACCCTATAGTTAAAACAGACAAAAAAATCATCATCGACCAGAATCCAAGGGTGCCGATATTTCCTAGTGAAATAGCCCATGGAAATAAAAAGGCAATTTCTAAATCAAAAATAATAAATAGAATTGCAACAAGATAAAAACGAACATCAAATTCCATTCTAGAATCATCAAATGCCTCAAAACCACATTCATAAGCTGATAATTTTTCTGGATCTGGATTACTAGGCGCAGCCAAGAAGTTTGCCAGCACAAAACCAAAACTAAGTACAATTGCAATAAATAAAAATAAAATTATTGAAAAATAGTCTGATAGAAAATTATAAATCATGATTACCCTTTTATTACTTGTTATCTTTTTTTATATTATACAATAAACATTACCTACTTTAACATATGGTAACTTAGCCACATTGTGTTGAAAACTCATTGTATTATCAAGAAAAATGGCGGGAGTGATGGGGCTCGAACCCACGACCTCCTGCGTGACAGGCAGGCGCTCTAACCAACTGAGCTACACCCCCATTTTTACTTGGTGGGCGGTAAAGGACTCGAACCTATGACCCTCTCGGTGTAAACGAGATGCTCTACCAACTGAGCTAACCGCCCCTAAACAAATAGAACCGAGGTATACAATAAAAACTTAATAATGTAAAAAATAAAAGCGTATTTGCTATTTAAATAAACTTTAATTAAAATGCTACTATATGTTGGTAAATTGTAAGAATTGTCAAAAAAAATTTGTTGTACCTGATAATGCTATAACTGAATCTGGACGTTTAGTACAGTGCGGCTCCTGTGCTAACAAATGGACACAGTATCCTACTGAAGAAAAGCAACTAAAAAAAACAGAAATTATTAAAAACACTAATTTAAAAGAGACAAAAGCAGTAAAAAGTAAAAATATTATTAAGAAAACTAGGGCAAAAAAAAATCTTTACACGGCTGAATATTTACAAAAAAAACACGGTATCATAATTAACAAAGCTAATGACAGTCCGAAGAAAAAAGTTTTAGAAAAAAAAATTAATTTTGGTTTTTATAGCTATTTAATTATTTTATTTGTTTTTTTAATATCATTATTTGGAATTTTAGAACTCACAAAAGAAATAATTATTATGCAATACCCATCCCTGGAAGCATATATCGATTATTTTTACGAAGTAATTAATATTGTAAAATTATCTCTTGCTGAAGTTCTAAATTAACTTAATAATTAAATTAATTTTCTAAATCTTTAATATTAATAAAATTTTTACTTAAGTTTGAATTATTTTTTTTTATATCTTTATAAAAATTCCAAGCTAAAACTAGTATTAAAGCATTTTTTATTTTTATACTTTTCTTGTCTCTAATTGGTATTTTAACACCCGGCACAAATTTATTATGCTTCAGTTTATTATCTTCAATGATAAAATCTATTTGTTTGGATATACCAAAAAAATTAAGCGCTGTTGTTGCTTTAGCTGGAGCACCAAACCCGATAATTTTTTTATTACTTTCTTTTAATTTATTTATATTTTTTACTACATTTTCTTTTAATCTGTTTATTTTTTCTCCAAACTTTTGATAAGTCTTAAATTTTTTAATTCCATAATTCTCTTCTTCTTTGAGTAAGATTTTAACACTTTTGTTAATTTTTACTTTCTTACTTTTTTTAATATAAATTCTTATTGAACCACCGTGTGTATTAATTTTTTCGGCTTTAAAAATTGTGGACTCAAACCGTTTGAAGAAATTAACCAAAGAAGTTAAAGACCAATAATTATAATGTTCATGATAGATATTGTCAAAAGTGAGATCTTTTATAGTGTTTAGTAAATACTGAACTTCAATAATTATTGTTCCATTTTTACTTAATAATTTTAACATACACTCAGCCATTTCTTTAAGCTTATCTGAATGTGCAAAAACATTAGATGCTAGAATTAAGTCCGCATTTTTTTTTATTTTTTTTAGATTTTTATTTTCAAGGAAACCATTAAAAGTTTTTATCTTATTTTTATTTGCTAATTTTGCTAGATTTATTGCTGGTTCAATACCTAAAATTTTTCGATAACCTAAGTCTCTAAATGGCTTAAGTGCAACACCATCATTGCTGCCAATATCAATAATATAAGATTTTTTTGGTTTTAATTTTAATTGCTTAACATAAGATTTGGCGGCTTCTACGAAATGATTTCTAAAAGTAGAAGATGTAGACGAAGTGTAGAGATAATTTGTAAACATTTTTTTTGGATCAACAGCTACCGATAGTTGACAATTATGACAATTTGGACAGTAATTGACTTCCAAAGGATATAGTTCACATTTTTCCTCTTTTTTGTTTAATAAATTATTTGCTAAAGGCTGATACCCTAGAGAGACAACTCTTTTTAGATTAGTATTTTCACAAGACCTGCATTCAAATTTATAACTACTAAGTAGCATATCTCTTTCTTTCTCATCTACAAAAACATGTTTGATGGTATGGGTGATCCCATAGTTATTATGTTCTCTTTCTCCTCTCACTAAATTTAAAAAAGTTGTATCTTTAGTAAAAACCATTGTGTGGGCAACATTTGGTTTTATGATTGAGAGCTGACCTGCATTTACTACTTGGGTAATTTTTGGTGCATCAGGATTAAGTATGTCTTGAAATATTTCTATTACTTGACCTTTAGTAAATAGACATTTTTGTTCTTGTTGCGGATGATAGTGATTTGCTCTTATAGTACCTTTTTTTGAGTCTATTAAGCCTATTAAATTAATCGGTTCCGTTAATTCATGATTGCTAATTTTACCTCTTGAGTCTACGTATTCATTATCCCCGTCTCTAATATGTTCTAAATCTTTTATTAAATTTTGCTTAGACCATTTAGAAATCATTTCTTGAATGCTTTGATCAAGATTATATAAGAATTTAAATCCTGTTTTTAAAATTTTTTTATTCGAAAGAGAGAATCCTAAATTCGGAACTTCGTCATTAGTTTCTCTTAATGTTACTTTTGAATTATATTTTTTACATATTTCAGCAACGTTTTTTACTGTTATATTTTCTTTTGTTAAGTTGAATATTTCTTGAGAAATATTTGTTTTTTCTTCCATCTCCTTAAAACATCTGGCTACATCAATTAAAGGTACGAGACTTTTTATTTGTCTGCCACCAGCAAAAAGTTTAATGGTACCGTTTTGAGATGCAATTCTAGAAAAAAGATTTGGCATTATATCAATACGAGATGTGTCAGTTGAATAACCATAAACAGAGCCTAGTCTTAATATAATATAATTTTTTCCCGAAATTTTTAATTGTTTTTCATTTAATGCTTTTGATTTTGAGTAAGACAAAATAGGTTGCAATTCCTCATTTTCAGAAATTTCATTCTGTACTTTTTCTAATCCTTCGTAAACAACATGTGTTGAAGGAAAAATTATTTTACAGTTATCGCTTATTGCATTAAGTATATTTTGAGTTCCTTCTTCTGCAACTACTTTTATTTTATTATCATTTTCTTCGTTGCTATCATTTTTTGTTCTCGGCACATCTGTTATGCCCGCAAGGTGATGGACAACATCAGCATCTTTACAATATTTATTTATTAGTTCTTTGTCCAAAATATCACCGTGTACAAATTCCATATTCCAGTTTCTAATTTGATTAACTCTTTCTGAAATAAAACGATTATCTACAACTATTATTTTGTTATTCCAACTAACCCCTGAGTATAGCTTACACAACTCTGTACCTATGTAACCTAAGCCGCCTGTTATTATAATTTTTTTATTCATTTTTAATTTTTAATTTTACTTAATAGATTTTTTATATTAATTCAAAGTATATGAATATTTATGACACTTTTATGTACTTTGACGAAGATCTTCTTCTAGATTTAAGGCTTAATATACTAGATAAATATGTTTCTAAATTCATAATTACGGAATCAGTTTATACTCATAATGGAGCAAAAAAAAAGCTTAACTTTGATATTAATAATTTTAAGAAATTTAAAAACAAAATAAAGTACATAGTTGTTGATAGACAGCCACCGAATATATTACAGATTGATAGTGGAGATAGTTTCGAAAAAAAAGGTGAAAAATTAATTCTAAACGGTTATGCAAGAGATAACTACCAGAGAAACAGGCTGGCCGATGGTATTGCAGAAGCAGATGATAGTGACGTTATAATTGTAAGCGATTTAGACGAAATACCTAATTTAAAAAATTTAAATTTTAACACAATAAAAAATAGAATAATTCAATTTAAGCAAAAAATGTTTTATTATAAACTTAACTTATGTTATCCCAATCTTGATTGGTTTGGCTCTAAGGCTTGTAGAAAAAAAAACTTGCTTTCTCCACAGTGGTTAAGAAATGTTAAATCAAAAAAATATTCAAAATTAAGATTAGATCTAATTTTTAATAAAAAAAAATATAATGATATTTTTTATGTTTTAAATGGTGGGTGGCACTTCTCATGTATAAGAACACCTAAAGAACTTGAGTATAAGCTTTCAAACTTTGCTCACCACTATGAATATGAGTCAAGCGGTCTAAAAATAGAAGATCTGAAAAAACTAATACTAGAAAAAAGAGTTATGTATGACCACAATGTAGATCAAAGGGGTAATAAATGGTCGAGTAAAAATAAATTGAGCAAAATTGTGATATCGGAATTACCTGATTATATAAACTTAAATGCAGATAAATATAAAGAATGGCTTGACTAAATTAATGGGCGCTACCAGTTAATGGTTGTTCTGTTTTTTTAGAAACTTGGTTGACATCAACCCATTCAACTTTTTTTAATTCTTTTGTTAGTGCATGCTTTAAAACTTCATCTACATTTTTAACTGGAATAATTTCAATATTCTTTTTTATAACTTCCGGAATTTCTATTAAATCTTTTTTGTTTTCGTAAGGAATTAAAACTTTTTTTATTCCAGCTCTATGTGCAGCAAGTAATTTTTCTTTTAATCCTCCTATTGGAAGGACTACACCTCTAAGAGTGATCTCTCCAGTCATCGCGATATTTTTATCTACAGGAATTTCTGTTATAGCAGATACAATCGAGGTAACCATGCCAACTCCAGCTGAAGGGCCATCTTTTGGCGTAGCTCCTTCTGGTACATGGACGTGAAAATCTTTCTTGTCAAAAATTGGTGGTATAATTCCATAATCTAAAGATTTTGATCTTATATAAGATTTTGCAGCTTTGATAGATTCTTGCATTACATCTCCTAGCATTCCTGTAATCTCCATTTTTCCTTTACCGGGCATTATAACTGTTTCAATTTTTAGTATTTCTCCTCCTACTTCTGTCCATGCAAGTCCAGTTACCACACCAATTCGATTTTGTTCTTCTATTTCACCATAGTTGAATTTTTCTATTCCTAGATAATTTTGTAAATCAGACTCATTGATTGGATTATTTGTTTTTTCATTTCCATCAATTTTTTTAACTATTTTTCTGGCTATTTTTGAGATTTCTCTCTCTAAATTTCTAACACCCGACTCACGAGTATAATTTCTTATTATTTTTCTATTTTCCGGCTCGTCAATTTTCCATTCAGTAGACTTAAGACCGTTGTTTTCACTTTGTTTTGGTATTAAATATTTTTGAGCAATATTGACTTTTTCATCCTCTGTGTAACCAGGTATTCTTATAACCTCCATACGATCTAAAAGTGGTGGCAAAATATTTAGAGTGTTTGCTGTCGTAACAAACATTACATCAGATAAATCGTAATCAACTTCCAGGTAGTGATCGTTAAATTCCTTGTTCTGCTCTGGATCTAGCGCTTCTAATAGAGCGGAGGATGGGTCACCCCTGTAATCGTTTCCTACTTTATCTATTTCATCTAATAAAAATAAAGGATTTTTTGTGCCTGCTTTCTTCATCATCTGAATAATTTTTCCTGGTAGAGAGCCAATATAAGTTCTTCTATGACCTCTGATTTCTGCTTCATCTCTAATGCCTCCTAAAGAAATTCGAATAAATTTTCTACCCGTTGCTTTAGCAATCGATTTTCCTAAAGAAGTTTTTCCAACACCTGGGGGACCTACCAGACACAAAATGGGTCCTTTTAAATTTTTTGTTCTTTTTTGAACAGCTAAAAATTCAATTATTCTTTCTTTGACTTTCTCTAAACCGTAATGATCTTCATCAAGCGTTTGTTGTGCACTTTTTAGATCGTTATTAATTTTACTTTTATTCCCCCAAGGTAGCTCTGTCATCCAATCAAGATAATTCCTAACAACAGTCGCTTCAGCAGACATTGGGCTCATAGATTTCAATTTTTTTAATTCAGCCATGCATTTTTCTAAAACTAATTTTGGCATTTTACATTTTAAAATTGCTTTATTTAAACCTGCGATTTCATCTTTTCCTTCATCTATTTCACCAAGTTCTTTTTGAATAGCCTTAAGTTGTTCGTTTAAATAATATTCTCTTTGTGTTTTTTCCATTTGATTTTTAACTCTACCTCTAATTTTTTTTTCAACAGAAATTACACCTATTTCTTTTTCAAGTAATTCATTAATTTTTTCTAGTCTTTTCCTTAAGTCTATATTTTCTAGAAGTTCTTGTTTTTCAAAAATTTGTAAATTTAAATTTGATGCTATGTTGTCAGCTATCTGGCTTGGGTTTTTAAGTTTTTTAATACTATTTATTGAATCAGCTAAATCTCTTTTGTTAAGAATTAACAATCTTTCAAATTTTTTTACTAGGCTTAAAGCGTAAAGATCTGACTCCTTGCTTTTGTTTTTATCCTCAATAATCTCTATGTTGCAACTAAGAAAGCTTGAAACTTCTTTTGTTATTTGTTTAATTTTAACTCTTTTTTCTCCTTCTACTAACACCTTGACTGTGCCATCTGGAAGCTTAAGTAGTTGTAGTACTTTACTTAGGCAACCGTAGCTATAAATATCTTTTTCTTCTGGCTCATCTATTTCTGAATTTTTTTGTGAAACTAATACTATCGACTTGTCCGTCTTCATAACTTCTTGAAGAGCTTTGATTGATTTTTCTCTTCCAACAAACAGAGGTACCACCATCGAAGGAAATACAACGATGTCTCTTAATGGTAATAGAGGTTTAGAATTAATTTTTTCCATCTCATATTTATATGGTAGTTAGCGTTGTAATATCAAGTGTGTAATTTTATGATTATGCTACTGATGTTGATTGTTTTTTGCCATATGTGACAATTGGATCGCCATCTCCAACAACCGATGACTTATCGACTGTAACCTTGAGAACATTTTCAAGCTCTGGAAGCTCGAACATGGTTTTCAATAAAATACTTTCTAAAATCGACCTAAGTCCCCTAGCGCCTGTTTTTTTACTTATAGCTTTTTTCGCTATTTCATTTAACGCCTCTTCTTTAAATTCTAATTCAACATTTTCAAACTCAAATAGTTTCTGATATTGTTTTATTAGAGAATTTTTAGGCTCTTTTAAAATTTTTATTAGAGATTTTTCATCTAAGTCATTTAATGTTGCTATAATTGGCATTCTTCCAATAAATTCAGGAATTAAACCATATTTAATTAAATCCTCAGGTTCTAACCTTTTTAAAGTTTCTGATAATTTTTTTTCTTCTTTACTGCTAACTTCTGCTCCAAAACCTATTGAAGTTCCTTTTCCTCTCATGCCAATTATTTTATCTAACCCTGCAAAAGCTCCTCCACAAATAAAAAGTATGTTGGTAGTATCAACTTGTAAAAATTCTTGCTGAGGATGTTTTCTTCCACCTTGTGGAGGCACACTTGCAACTGTTCCTTCCATAATTTTTAGAAGAGCTTGTTGTACGCCTTCACCCGAAACATCTCTTGTAATAGACGGGTTTTCAGATTTTCTGCTGATTTTATCTACTTCATCAATGTAAACTATTCCTCTTTGAGCTTTTTCAACATTGTAATCTGCTGCTTGCAATAGTTTTAAAATAATATTTTCTACATCCTCACCGACATATCCAGCTTCTGTTAAAGTTGTTGCGTCAGCCATTGTAAAAGGTACGTCTAAAATTCTTGCTAGAGTTTGAGCTAAAAGAGTTTTACCACAACCTGTTGGACCAACTAAAAGAATGTTTGATTTTGAAAGCTCTACTTCTTTGTTGTTTTTGCTTTCATGGTTTAATCTTTTGTAATGATTATGAACTGCTACAGATAAAACTTCTTTAGCAAAAGGTTGCCCTATTACATAATCATTTAAAACATTACAAATTTCTTTTGGCGTAGGAACACCATCTTGGTGTTTTACTAAAGAGCTTTTATTTTCCTCTTTAATTATATCCATACAAAGCTCAACACATTCGTCGCAAATAAATACAGTGGGACCTGCAATTAATTTTCTTACTTCATGCTGACTTTTACCGCAAAATGAACAATAGAGAATATTTTTGTTGTTTTTTTCTGTCATAACGAATCAATGACCTATTTGTAAATTAGGGAAATCTTGATAGCAAGTATAAGTTGTGTAGTAGCCTAGATATTGTGTACTATTTTCTTTTTTCTACCACAGAGTCTATTAAGCCAAATTTTTTAGCTTCTTCTGCGGTCATGAAGTTATCTCTTTCTAGTGCTGGAGCTATTTCTTCTACAGTTTTACCTGTGTGCTTTGCATAAATTTTATTGAGCCTTTCTTTTAAGGTTAAAATTTCTTTAGCATGAATTTGAATATCTGTAGCTTGGCCTTGAAATCCTGCGGAAGGCTGATGAACCATAATTCTTGAATTTGGTAATGAAAATCTTTTGCCTTTTTCACCAGCGGCCAAAAGAAAAGAACCCATTGATGATGCTTGACCAATACATAGAGTTGACACTGGCGAATTAATATATTGCATTGTGTCATAAATACCCAATCCTGCTGTTACTAAACCACCTGGACTATTAATATAAAAATAAATTTCTTTTTTAGGGTCTTCAGATTCGAGAAAAAGCAATTGAGCGGTGACTAAAGAAGCAACATTATCATTAACTGGACCAACAAGAAAAACTATCCTTTCTTTTAAAAGTCTAGAATAAATATCATAGGCTCTTTCACCTTTGCTCGTCTGCTCAACAACCATTGGGATAAGGCTATTCATTTGTTCCTCAAATCGACTCATGTGTAAATTTATATAACCTAAGGTTACTTTTTACTAACTTTTTTTATTTTTTTTTTTGCTTCTAATGAAGGTTTGCTTATTTTTTCTTTTTTAACTTCTTTTTTGTCTCTTTGTAGGTGGTCATTGTCCGGGATTGCTAAATTTTGTGAAGATTTGTTGAAATCAGAAATTATTTTTTCAGCATCTTTAATTGAAATATCTTTTTTTGTAATTTTTATTTTAGATTTAAACAAAGATAAAATTTTATCTTCATATAAAGCACCCTTTAGACTTTGTGCTGCCGATGGGTTTTTTTGGTAGTAGTCAAGAACCATTTTTTCTTGTCCAGGCATCCCTTTTATTTGTTTTTGGATTTCCGCTTTAACGTCGTCATCAGATATTTTTAAATTATTTTTTTCTCCGTACTCATTTAAAATTAAGCCTAGTTTAATTCTAGATTCTGCTATTTTTAAATTTTTTGCTTTATGTTTTTCTACATCTTCTTTCTTAAGGCTGTGAGTTATTGTGTGAACTTCTTGTTCAACAAGACTTTTAGGGAGTTCAGTTTTGTGAAGTTTTTCTATTTGGTCTAAAATATCTTTTTTAATAATTGAGTCTAGTGACTGTTTGTATTGAGTTGATACTTGTTTTTCTATTAAGGACCTAAGATCAATCAAATCTTTTGCGCCCATGTTTTTTGCAAATGTATCATCTATTTTAGTTTTGTTTGCTATTTGAACGTTAGTTATCATACATTTAAATTTTGCTTTTTTATTTGCAAGATCTTTATTGGGATAATTTTCTGGTAAGTTAACCTCTATAGTTTTGTTATCATCTTTTTTCACCCCAATTAATTTCTCGTCGAAACCTTTTAAAAAAAGATCTTCGCCTATAACTAATCTTGTATTCTTGCCTTCACTTCCTTCAAATGTTTCGCCACCTACTGTAGCACTGTAATCAAACACTACTAAGTCACCATTTATTGACTTATCGTTTTTATCTAAATATGTTTTATTATTTTTTGCAATTTCGTTAATTTTTTCATCAACTAATTTATTTTCAATTTTAACTACATACTCATTTGCCTTATACTTTTCGAAACCTGCTAGATCTAATTTGGGCAAAGAATCAACTTCAAGCGTGTAACTAAGATCTTTACCTTCACCGAAAGTCTTTAAGTCTATTTTTGGTTGTCCCGCAGCCTTAATTTTTTTTTCCTCTAAAGCCTTGCTTGAGGTTTCTTGCAGTATTTTATCAATAACCTCTCCGTAAATAGCTTTTCCAAATTGACTTTTAATAACAGCAGGTGGAACTTTGCCTGGTCTAAAACCTTTTAAGCTAACTTCAGATTGCAACTCTGTTAGTTTTTTATCCAGCTTTTCTTGGATTGTTTTTTTATCTACAATTATTGATAAAACTGTTGTTAGTCCTTTTTTATTCTGTACTTCTATTTTCATTTCTGTTTCCTGGTGGGCAAGAAGAGACTCGAACTCTTAAACCTTGCGGTACTAGTTCCTAAGACTAGCGCGTATACCAATTCCGCCACTTGCCCAAAATTTTAAGTGAGTTGCTTATATATTAATTTGCTTTTTAGACAAACTGTAAAGTCTTAAATATATAACTGTATAAAAGCCAATTAATAAGAAAAACCAACACCTTGAAATTAATCCACTAGTTTGAAAATAAAATAAAGGAATTTGGAACAATAAATAGACCAAGTTAATGAGTAATGAAGTTAAATAATTAGGTTTTTTTATTCTTTTTGAATATTTCAGCCAATTATACAGCAACATGTGCATATGTTTTCCATCGGGTTTTAGTGGAGAAACCTTCATAACACTCTTTCGAATAAAGGAAAAAAAAACTTCATAAAAAAGATAAAATAGTACACCTGCAAAAAAGAAGGGAGAAAGCGAAATATTTAATTCATAAGTTCTGATTGTATTTAATGCTATTAATGTTCCTAATAAATACGACCCACTGTCTCCTAAAAATATTTTTGCTTTTGGAAAGTTAAACAGCAAAAAACAGAGTACAATAATTATTTGTGAGAACAAAATTATAGCTGTGCTTTCATTTTGATTGGCTAAATTAATTAATAGAAAAATTGAATTAATTAATAAAAAATGAATAGCTAAAAGACCGTTAAATCCATCGACTAAATTTGCTCCATTTATAATAAACAAAAAACACAGTAAAACAAAACAAACTTGAAAAATATTATTCTCTAACCAAGAGTCTAAAAAATTTAAACCCGATCTATTTATCTGAATTGAAAAAATATTAATGCAAACTAGTAGTGTTGCCAACATTAATAGTAGACGTAAATTAGGACTAATCTTTATTTTTAGATCATCTAAAAAACCTAAAAGTAATAACAATATAGTTAGTGTAAAATAGTCTTTTAAGAATACTCCAGATGCCAAAAAATAAAACGCTAAAAAAAAAATAAATAACAATATAATTATAAAACCACCTATTCTTGCAATTGGTTCTTCATGAAATGCTTGTGGTTTCAAAAAATCTTCGTCTAAAAGAGAACCTGAAAAAAAAAGTTTAGAGTATTTAGCTATTAAAAAAGTGGCAATAACACTTATTAAGGAAAAAATAATAAAAAAAGTGATGTTAAATTCTAGTTCCATTTATTTGTTGTATTTTTTTACTATATATATTCCAGACATTATTATTATAAGTGAAACAAAAATTTTCCAAGTGATTTGTTCGTCTAAAATTAGAGCTCCAAAAATAACACCAAAAATAGGTATTAAGTAGGCAACTTGGGTTTGAAAT